>Ga0180434_10004878_pt1 | contig 16106 bp, 12 predicted proteins | sample SS_ome_7_FD_132453 | JGI IMG/M metagenome (GOLD analysis project Ga0180434, IMG submission 132453) | Hypersaline lake sediment archaeal communities from the Salton Sea, California, USA - SS_1_D_2 metaG | ecosystem: Environmental > Aquatic > Non-marine Saline and Alkaline > Hypersaline >...
GACGTTGTCTTGGCCAAGTATCCGGTCCGGGGACAAAAGGTTATTACGGTACGAGATCCAGGCTGGCGCGGCATGCGTGTAGACTATTCGACTGTGGTTGCCGATCCAGATCGAACGTTGGACACTGCCGATGCGGTTGTGGTTACTGAAGTTGATCAAGATAGTTTGGCTTGGAAGGTCGGTTTTCGACCGGGTGATTTGATTACGCATGTTGCAGGCGTTTCGGTTAAGACGCCTGGAGAGTTTCGAGAGGTGGCCAAGGAGCAGAGCGGTTCGGTCGATTTGCGTCTGGCTGACGCGGACAAAGAGGTGGTACGCACCATCGAATCGCCCTGACTCTAGAAAGAACCCATCAGATCTCGCGTCGGAGGCGGTTTCCAGGTGCACGTGTTCGGCAGCAATTCTCGGACACCAGTTCTGCGCTGGGCGGTGGGCGTCTTCGATTTAGAGGCTGTCGAGTGGCTGAAATTTTTGTGAAATGCTGGTGTTGGATACAAACGCACCTTAGGGGCCGTCGGGCGTAAAAGGGTGCCGGATTTTGTCAAGAAGTGAATTTATGTGGAAATTGCCCGCTTTTCGTTGTCCGAGTCTGCCGATATGATGAAGATCTTTGCCCTTTGACGCCCTGCTTGTTAGGAGCGTTTGAGGTTGAAAGGTTCGGCACTTCATGGCCGGAAGAAGATTTCGAGAAATAATCAGAGGCAACGGTCAGTTCGATGAAAACTAACGAAATTCGTGAAAAATACCTCGCCTTCTTCGAGACAAAGGGATGTGTGCGCCGTCCGAGTGACGTACTGGTTCCACGTTGGGATCCCTCGGTTTTATTCACGCCGGCAGGGATGAACCAGTTTAAGGATCATTTTCTGGGGCGGTGCAAATTGGAGTTCACCGGTGCGGTGACTTGCCAGAAGTGTCTTCGAACGGGTGACATCGACAATGTGGGTCGTACGGCATACCACCACACGTTTTTCGAAATGCTTGGCAATTTTAGTTTTGGCGACTACTTCAAGCGAGAAATAATAAACTGGGCGTGGCAGTTTCTTACCGATAAAAAGTGGCTTGGTCTGAAACCTGATAGGTTGTCGGCTACCGTGTATTTGGACGACGACGAGGCGTATGGGATATGGCAGAAAGACATCGGGTTGCCGTCGCAGAGAATTGAACGTTTGGGTGAGGATGAGAATTTCTAGCCTGCTAACGCGCCAAGTCTTGGTCCCGATGGCGTGTGTGGGCCGTGTAGCGAGATCTATTACCACACCGATGTCGGCAAAGTGGAGATTTGGAATTTGGTGTTCACCCAATTCAATCGGGTGGGAGATTCACCGGACAATCTGCGAGCTTTGCCGAGTAAGAACATTGATACGGGTATGGGTTTGGAGCGGACTGCTTCGGTCATGCAAGGTGTCGAGACCAACTTTCACATCGATATTTTAATGCCGTTGGTGGAAGCGGCTGGCCAGGTCTGCGGTGTGAAGTATGAGTACGACACGGAAGAAGGGAGACGCCTCCGCCGCATTGCAGATCATATCAGGGCGTGCAGTTTTGCCGTGCATGAGAATGTCTACCCGGGACCGAATAAAGAAAAATACGTTATCAAGCGCCTGTTGCGTCGTGCGGTTTTAGATGGTCACCAGATGGGAGTTGATGAGCCGTTTTTGCACAAGCTGGTTCCGAAGGTGGCTGAGATGATGGAGGTTCCGTATCCGGAGCTGGGAGAAACGATCACCCGTGTTACTCAGGTAATTGCTAAGGAAGAAGAGAACTTTCTTGCGACTATTGACGCTGGACTCGATCGCATCGATCGCATTTTCAAGAAGATGAAGAAGGAAAATCGAGGATTAGTTTCCGGTGAGGAAGTTGCCGAGATGTACACGACCAATGGCTTTCCTCCGGAACTTTTTGAGACGATGGCTGCCGAGCACAACCTGGCCTTCGACTGGGACGGTTATCGAAAGTATATGGTGCAACACGGCATCGATTCTGGGGCTGGTGGCCGAGGCGAATTATTCCAGTCTGGCCCGATGGACGCGCTAAAAAAGGCGATGCACGAGAGCAAATTTGTCGGGTACGAAAAGCACGAGGTTCAAGATGCCAAGGTGGTTGGAATCATCGCCAACAACCAGCTATGTGAGCATATTGATGAGATCGATCACGGACATCCCATAGTGATCGTTTTGGACGAGACGCCATTTTATGGGGAGATGGGTGGCCAGGTCGGCGACTCAGGGTGGATCGTTGGTGATGGTTTTCGATTCGAGGTTACAGACTGTCAGGTTGATGGTGGATTTACCTTGCACGCTGGACACCTCAGGGATGGCATGGTTGCATTGTCAGACGTTGTGACGGCTACGGTTGACGTTGACAGGCGTCGAGGGATCCAAAGGGCCCATTCGGCTACTCACCTGTTGCATTATGCTTTGCGAAAACACCTTGGCGAACACGCCGAGCAACAGGGGTCGAAGGTTGATAACGATGTCTTGCGATTTGACTTCACGAACCCGAAGGCCTTGGGGCGTGAAATGCTGCTGGCGATTGAAGCCGAGGTTAACGATAGGATACTCGATGGAGTTGGCGTCGGCTTCGAAGATATGTCACTGGTCGACGCTCGTAATGCTGGGGCTACGATGCTTTTTGGGGAGAAGTATCCCGATGAGGTGCGAGTGGTCTCTATCGGCGATTTCAGTAAGGAGCTCTGCGGGGGCACTCATTTGAGTTCTACCGGCCAGGTTGGTCTTTTCAAGGTAATGGGTGAAGAGAGTGTTGCGGCCGGAACGCGAAGAATTGTTGCGTTGACCGGGCTGGCCGCACTGGATCATGTGCGTCGCGGAGACTTGGCGCTGGCTAAGGTGGCTAACGAGTTGAGAGTTTCTACCGATGAGGTGCCAGTTCGAGTTAAATCGCTGGCCGAGGAAGTTCGACAACTGAGGAAGCGACTTGCCGCCTGTCCGAGTTCTGGTGGGGTGTCGTTGGACGAACTGACTTCAAATGCAAGCGATTTCGGCGGAGTGAAGGTCATATCGGCGGAGGTTACAGACGCGGATGGTCCGGTATTGCGTCAGATGATCGACCAGCTACGTCAAAATTCGTCGCCGATAGTGGTCATGTTGGGCAGTCGTCAGGAAGAGAGCGGGAAGGTGACGCTGGTTGCTGGCGCGAGTCGCGAAGTGGTGAAAAATGGTTTTGACTCCGTGAAGTGGATTAAGGCGACCGCCGGAGTTGTTGGGGGTGGGGGTGGAGGCCGGCCGGATATGGCGCAGGCCGGCGGTAGAAATCCGGAGAAGTTGCCCGAGGCTCTGGAAGTGGCTAAAAAGTGGGTGTCAGACCAGCTCTGATTGAGGGTTTTTTGGTCGTCTGTTGACAGGTCGAACGCGCAAGTTTAGTATGTCCCGTTTGCGTTATACTGTGCAGTTTGTTAGTTATCGTGGGCGCTGAGTCGCGTCCCGTTTTTTGGTATATGTGCGTTTCATGTATTCCTTAATTACACCTGAAAGGTGTGGGGAATGCCTGGAGCGTTGTCGACATGTTGATTGATACAGGATTGGTGGTGAGATAAGATGGCCGTTCCAAAACGCAAACACAGCAATGCCCGCAGTGGGTCTCGTTGCGCACACAATGCTAAGAGACCTCGTGAGCTCTGCTATTGTCCGGAGTGTAGTACGGCGGTGCCGACACACGTTGTTTGTCCAAAATGTGGGCATTATATGGGCAGAAAGGTTGTTGAAACTGAGTCCTGAGCAACGAGAGGCAGTTTCTTCAGCTCGTCTAGGCTTGACGTCCGAGTAGACTTTTATGGCAATTGCTCCCGCCGATGTTCGGATGTTTTAGAGTGTCGACATCCTGTGTTGTGTTGTAATCAAGTCCAATAAAGCAAGGGCTAGTCGGTTTGAGTAAGATTGCATTTTTGTTCCCAGGGCAGGGCGCCCAAACTGTTAAGATGGGTCATCAGTTGGCCGAGTCTCTGCCCAGCGTGCGCAAGCTGTATGACCGGGCTGGTGAAGTCCTTGGATATGACCTAGCGAAGCTGTGTTTTGAGGGTCCGGCGGAGGAGCTCGATTCTACTGTATACAGCCAGCCTGCTCTGTTTGTTACCAGTCTGGCAGCACTCGAGTCACTTCGGAACGATTTGCCCGACGTGGTCCTCTCATGTGAGGCTGTTGCCGGACTCAGCTTGGGCGAGTACACCGCGATGGTGTTTGCAGACGTGATGGACTTTGATACGGGTCTTACGCTGGTTCAAAAGCGTGGTGCTGTCATGCAGGAGGCGGCTGACGCGACGCCAAGCGGAATGGTCAGCATTTTGGGACTTGAACGTGTCGAAGTGGAGGCACTCTGCGATAAGGCGCGTGGGGATGGCGTTTTGGAGATTGCAAATCTTCTTGGCCCTGCAAATATAGTGATTTCTGGGACTAATGACGCTTGTGAAAGGGCAGCCGAAATGGCGCAGCCGATGGGAGCTATGAAGGCAATACCACTGGCCGTTGCCGGCGCGTTTCACACTAAGGTTATGCAGCCGGCGTATGATCGATTGGCCGAGGCAGTGTCTGAGGTGACGATGAGCCGGCCGAAGATACCGGTTATCTCGAATTTGGATGCGAAGGCACACGACGATCCGGAGGAGATTCGTCAGGTATTGATCGATCAATTGGTAAAGCCGGTGTTGTGGGAGGATTCTATGCGGAGCCTGCTTGTCCAGGGCTTTGATCATTTTTATGAGGTAGGTCCCGGCCGTGTGCTTAGGGGATTGTTGAAGCGAATCGATCGAAAGGTGTCCTGCGAAAGCGTTGCAGTGTAAGTGCTGTCGCTGGTTGTGGGTTGATAGACTCAAGGATGAAGTAATGATGACAGAACAAAATAAGCGTCGAATCAAGGTTGATCTTAGCGATCAGGTTGCGATTATAACCGGTGCTGGACGTGGTTTAGGGCGAGTAATTGCCGAAGATATGGCTGCGTCTGGAGCTAAGGTTGTTTGTATTGATCTGTCGACCGAGATGTTGGCCGACACGGTCGAGGCGGTCACGTTCGCCGGGGGCGTCGCCGAAGCGGTTGCCTGTGATGTGACCGACAGTGATCGAGTCAACGAAGTTGTCAAAGAGGTGCTTGCCAAATGGGGACGCATCGACGTCTTGGTGAATAATGCTGGCATCACCCAAGACAACGTGCTCGTTCGGATGAAGGACGAGCAGTGGGATTCTGTTATAAACATAAATCTCCGAGGTACGTTCCTGTTCACACGCGCAGTTGCTCGGCCAATGATGAAGGCTAGGAGCGGGCGCATTATTAATATGGCGAGTGTTTCAGGGCTGATGGGCAACCCGGGCCAGGTGAACTACTCCGCATCGAAGGCCGGCGTCATTGGGCTAACCAGGACCGTTTCTCGTGAATTGGCAGGCCGCAACGTCACGGTCAATGCTGTGGCTCCTGGTTTTATAGCAACCGAAATGACTGCGAAAATGGGCAAAGAAATTTTGGAACAAGCTCGTCAGCAGATACCATTGGGCAGGCTGGGCGATCCTCAGGACATCGCCGACGCCGTATTATTTTTGGCTAGCGACGCGGCCAATTTCATTACGGGGCTTACACTGACAGTTGACGGTGGTATTACCGTGTAGAGTAGGTCGTGTAAAGTAGGTGACGTTATCCGGTAGTGGAATCGACATTAATTCAAAAGCATAATGCGTTTGGGGTTGTTAGAAAGCTGGGCAGATGGTAGGGTTTGGCTTGCTAACTTGTACGATTTGGTAAGCGCTTTTGGTTGAGTTAAGGATGTTTTGAGGGACTTGTCGTGCCCTCAGGTTTAGATTTGTAGCAGGAGGACTGACAAGGTGGCCTCAGTTGAAGAACGAGTAGTTGATATCGTCGCCGAGCAGTTAGGCGTCGGCAAGGACCAGATTTCGCGTGAGACTTCTTTTGTGAACGATCTGGGAGCCGACTCTCTCGACACGGTCGAATTGGTGATGGAGCTTGAGGAAGAGTTCGACATCAATATTCCCGATGATGCGGCCGAAAAAATTCAGACGGTTGGCCAGGCTATCGAGCATATCGAGCAGCATACTGAAAAGAGCGGAACTTCTTCGTAGTGAGCTTCAATGAAACGGCGTGTTGTCGTAACCGGACTAGGTGCCGTCACTTCTATCAGTTGCAGCGTGGAAGACCTTTGGAAGCGTATTTGCAACGGTGAGAGTGGCGTGCGACCAATCGAAAGATTTGACACCTCGGACTATCGAACGAAGTTTGGGGGTGAAATCAGAGATTGGTCTATGGATGGGTATATCGAATCAAAGGCAGCCAAGCGGCTTGACCGCTTCTCGCAGTATGCGCTGGTTGCAGGTATAAATGCTGTAAGAGATTCGGGACTTGATCCTTCGAGGGAGGATCCGTTTCGCTGTGGCGTCATGGTTGGGTCTGGCATTGGCGGCCTCGAGGAGATCGAGGTGCAGCATACCCGGTTACTGAAGAGGGGACCAGGCAAGGTTTCGGCCTTCACTATTCCTAAGTTGATGCCGAATGCGGCGTCTGTACAGATATCGATCCATTATGGATTTCAAGGTCCAAATGCGGCAATTTCGACGGCGTGCGCAAGCGCAGCGAATTCGATTGGGGAAGCATTTAGGACGATCCAAAACAATAGTGCTGATGTTATGGTCGCCGGTGGCGCCGAAGCTGCTGTCACGCCGATGGGAATGAGTGGCTTCAGTGCGATGCGTGCGATTTCCGAACGAAATGACGACCCGGTGGCCGCTAGTCGACCTTTCGACGCCGATCGAGACGGATTCGTCATGAGTGAGGGAGCTGGCACGGTTGTGCTTGAAGAACTTGAGCGTGCCAAGGCGCGAGGTGCTCACATTTACGGTGAGCTGATTGCCTACGGTGCGTCGGGAGATGGTGGTCACATCACTCAGCCGGACAAAAATGGCGTTGGGGCGTCGAAGGCTATGTCATTTGCCTTAGAGTTTGGCGAGGTTGATTTGTCTGAGATCGGATACATCAATGCTCACGGGACCAGCACGCCTTTGGGTGACCAGGCTGAAACTTCTGCAATTAAGTCGGTCTTCAAAGATCGCGCAAAGGATCTGTCCATTTCTAGCACCAAGAGTCAGTTAGGTCACTTACTCGGTGCGAGTGGGGGAGTCGAGTTGATTTTCTGCATGTTGGCTCTTCGAGATGGGGTTATTCCGCCGACGATCAACTACGAAACGCCGGATCCTGTGTGTGATTTGGATTACACGCCAAACGAGGCCCGCCAACGCAAACTTTCGATGGCTATGTCTAATAGTTTCGGCTTCGGCGGCCATAATGCATCTCTGATTGTCGGGCAGCTCCGGAACGGAAATGCTTGATCTTATTTGAAATTGGCATCCAATTACCCAGGATATGCGTTGTCTGGGGCTTTTTTGCCGTTGCCGTCAATCGATCTCGCTGCGGCCCTGAGGTTGTCAGATTGCTACAAGGCAATTCGATTCTTTTTCGCATCGCTATTGTCACGATGGGGGGGGATTTCTATACTGTCGAACCGTTTGGCGGTTAAGGGGTAATAACTGGTTCCGACTACGACTTCGGCAGGGAGGCTGAAGCATGCTGATTAGATCTCTCCTGATTGCGATAGTCGCGCTGATTGCGTTTGATTCAACATTTCCGGCGTTTGGGGAAGAACGAGTTTCGACGTGGCGGAATGTGAACGAAAAGGGGCTAGATACTGGAGCTGCGCCAAAGTCTGGGGTTGCTCTGGTTGCCCGTGGCAAGACGCCTCCTCCTCTCAGGCGTTCTTCTGCTAGACATCAAAGGGCAGTGGCCGGAGTGACCAGCGGAAATGGCACCTTACCGAACTCACATGGGCAGGTGTGGCGCGAGTATGACATCAGTCGATACACGGCGCGAGTTACCGTGACCAAGCGGCCGGAACAGTCCATCGTTGATTGGATCCTCCGCGAGACCGGTTACGAAGCGTGGCATTCGGAGCCTCTGGGTATTCTCAGTGCGACCCGTCGGACGCTTCGAGTATATCACACCCAAGAAATGCAAGATGTGGTGGCCGAAATCGTTGATCGCTTCGTAAGCAGTGAAGCTGAAACACAACCTTTTGGAATGCGAATAGTTACTATTGACAGTCCAAATTGGCGTACAAAGGCTCATGGGTTGCTGAAGCAGGTGAGCGTTCAGACTCCCGGTGTTCAGGCTTGGATGATGCAGAAAGAAGACGCGGCTGTCTTGTTGGCTCAGCTTAAACGTCGCAACGATTTTAGAGAGCACAGCTCTCCTCATCTTCTGGTTAATAGCGGGCAGTCGACGGTTGTTTCGTCTATGAGACCGAGGATGTATGTTAGCGGTGTGTCGCTGCGAAACCAAGCATGGCCTGGATTCGAGGCCGCAACTGGACATGTTGATGAGGGATTTTCTATCGAGTTTTGTCCGCTGCTTTCGGTCGAGGGTACGATCATTGATGCCACGATCAAGTGTTCAATCGACCAAGTTGAGAAGATGGTGCCGGTAGTTATAGACGTTCCGACCACCGCCGCACCGAGGCAGAGAACGAAAATTGAGATTCCGCAGATAACCCACTTCAGATTCCACGAGCGTTTTCGATGGCCAGTTGATCAGGTTTTGGTTATCGGGATGGGCATGGTCGCACTACCAATACCCGCTGATGGAAAATCAATCATACCTGGTGTTCCGTTACCGTTGCCCAGCTCACCTGCCAGAGCTGACCTGCTCGTTCTTGTCGAGTGTAAGGGTAAAGCGTCGATCGGGTCAAATCGAAGCTTGAAGTCGGCCCGTCGCGAGACCAAGACTTATCACGGTCGGTATTGATGCGCCGGGTTGGCAGAATCAGGCGATATTCCCCCCAATCGTATTGGTGCCTTTCGAGTAGTTGAGCATACGGCTGTGGTGGCGTACTCGACGATTACGTGTTGGCCCGATAAAATGGGCGGGAAATTAGGATTCGTTGGTCCTGTCTTTGACCAGACGGTGCGATTTATAAAGCGAAGTGAGTAAGAAACTGATGGCCTCGACGCAGCGAAGAGTTGTGATTACTGGAGTGGGTGTGATTTGTCCGCTGGGGAGTTCTTTGGGGGACCTTTGGGAATCACTCTCGAACGGGCGGGGAGGCATCGGACCGATGACTGCACTACCATCCGACGCATTTCCAATGAGCTTTGCCGCAGAGGCCAGACAGTTTGAAGGCAAGATAGGCGATTTCGGCGGTCTCGAAAAAGAACAAAAGAAGTCGATTCGAAAAGCGCTGAAGGTGATGTGTCGCGAATGCCAAATGGGTGTGGCTGTTTCGCACCTGGCGATGTTCGACGCTAAAATGGTCGGGTGCGGTTGCGATCCGGATCGTATAGGAGTCAGCTTTGGTACCGATTACATGCTCACGGTTCCGGGCGAGTTTGTCGAGGGCATCAATGATAGTCTGAACGAGCAAGGGGAGTTCGAATTTGCGAGGTGGCCTATTAAGGGGCTGCAACGAATGTCGCCTTTGTGGCTGTTGAAGTATTTGCCAAACATGCCCGCCAGCCACATGTCGATATTCAACGATTTTCGGGGTCCGAACAATTCCCACACTTTACGCGAGGCGTCGCCTGGCACTGTGATTTCGGAAGCTCTCGGTATGATTGGGTCGGGCCGAGCTGATATTATGCTGGTTGGCACGACCGGAACTCGCTTGCATCCTATGAAGACCATCCATTCAATTTTGCAGGAAGAGCTGGCGGCCGATCCGATTGAGCCGGGTCGGGCGAGTCGTCCGTTTGATCGTGACCGAAGCGGGATGGTTTTGGGAGAAGGAGCGGCGGCTATGGTCCTTGAGGAGTTGTCTTTGGCCGAGGCTCGTGGAGCGAAAATATATGGTGAGGTTGCTGGCGGTGCATCTAGTGCGGTGGCTGGAAAAAATCTAGTCGCTCGCAGGGACGTGGCCATGAAGAACGCCATGGAACACGCCTTGTTGCAAGCTGGAGTTGGGCCAGATGACGTAGGACACGTGCACGCGCACGGGCTTAGCACACGGTCTTGTGATGTCGAAGAATCTCTCGCGATTGGGCAGGTGTTTGGTGATCGGAACGTACCGGTTGTGGCTGCAAAGAGTTATTTCGGTAACCTCGGTGCCGCGGGTGGTATGGTTGAGATAGCATCCAGCCTTTTGGCAATGGAGCATGACAGTCTGTTTCCCGTTTTGAACTACGAGACTTCGGATCCTGAGTGTCCGGTATCGGTGGTCGTGGACCATGGTATGAAGCCGGGCGATAGTTTCATCAACGTAAATGTCACTCCACAAGGTCAAGCCAGTGCGTCGTTGATTCGCAGGTTTGTTTGATACTTCCTTCCCTACTACTTGATTTGGCTTGGGGTGACCTGTCGGGAGATTCTTTTTATCTACACAAAGCTTGGGGTTGTTTGTGCTGTGCTCTGTGCCCTGCGTGCGGGGGGACTGTCTCTACTTTTTTCTTATGAAACGGTTTTGCAGCCGTTTTCGGAGGTGAAGTGCAACTTTGTTGGAAGGTTTGTCAGGCCGTTGGCTTGACACCCTGATGATAGGCCGGTATGCTTACCGGATTGTGTTTTGCTACTAAGTTGTGGTATTGAAAAGGGTTCGAGCATTTCAAGTCGCTTTTTTGCGGCTTTGAGGCGGTCGGCCTGATGCTGTTTTGTCTGGAACGGGCTGGCGATTGTGCTGACGAATTGTCGGTGCGACGGGCGGTGGCGTTCTGTTTTGTCATGGAACAAAGGAATTTTTGTGGTTGGTCGGTTGCCGGTTGATTGCAAGTGGGGAAATAAAAGTCGATGAATCCTAATGAACTGTTGCGGGTTGTTGATGCTATACACCGTGACAAGAACATCGATAAGGAAGTTGTCTTCGCAGGGATCGAAGCAGCGTTGGTGTCTGCTGCTAAGAAACACTACGGAGAAGATGAGGAAATTGTTGTTAGGATTAATCGCGATGACGGTACGATACTGGGCACACACAACAACGTTCCGCTGGCGCCTGAGGAAATGTCGGAACGCATCGGAGCACAGACAGCCAAGCAAGTGATGATTCAAAAGATTCGTGAGGCTGAGCGGGATGCTGTGTACGAGGAATACTCTCGGTTAAAGGATCAGTTGGTCTCAGGTGTCGTACAGAGGTACGATGGCGGTGCTGTGACGGTTACTTTGGCAGATGCCGAAGCCATTTTGCCTAAGGGTGAGCAGATACCGGGCGAGACACATCATGCGAACGAACGGATGAGGGCGACCGTTTGTGATGTTCGAAAGCAGGGCTCGCGTGTGAAGATCATTTTGAGTCGGACTCGAGTTCATCTGATTGCTAGGCTATTTGAGCAGGAGATTCCTGAGATTGGTGATGGTGTAATTGAAGTTAAGTCGATGGCCAGAGAGCCCGGTTATCGTACGAAGGTGGCCGTCTCAAGTTCCGATCAGCGAGTTGATTGTGTTGGTGCTTGTGTTGGTGTGCGTGGCAACAGAATCAAGAACATTGTCGATGAGTTATCGGGTGAGCGGATTGATATTGTTCGCTACAGTGATGACATGCAGGTATTGGTTCCCAACTCGCTGCAGCCGGCTGAGGTGGAAGAGGTTATCCTGTGCCAGATGCTCGGGCGGGCCATCGTCCTTGTCAAAGAAGACCAGCTTTCGTTGGCTATCGGACGACGTGGCCAGAATGTCCGTCTGGCAAGCAAGCTCTGCGGTTGGGACATCGAAATAATGACCAGGGAAGAGCTTGATGAGCAGATCGAACAAGCATGCGTTGGGTTTGGCGAACTTGAAGGTGTGGACGAAGAGTTAGGCGACAAGCTGGTCGGCGAAGGATTTTTGTCCTACGATGATCTATCAGTTATCGAGCCGCAAGATCTAATGGAGATGGGGGGGCTTGATCGTCAGACTGTTGATTTGATTGTCTCGCAGGCAGAGGAGAGAGCCGAAGAGGCCGAAAAAATCGCTGCCCAACAGAGACGTGAAAAGAAGAGGGAGCGGGAAGAGCGAAAATCGGAGGCTCAGGCCAAAGAAGTGGCTGATGGAAAAGTCGAGGAGGTTGTTGACGAAGGGGGATCGGGTTCCGATAGTGAGGTTGAAGATGCAAAGCCGGATGGGGTAGATTCGGTTTAAACCGGCTGTGGTTTATTCACGGCAACCGTTGCTCTGTTGGTGACGTTCCGGAGTAACGAGTGAGGAGGACTTTGCATCGCATTATTTTTGTACGACTTACGTGCGTCGTGGTTGGTTGAGGGTTGAACTTCATCGAGGGGCCTTTTGGTCCGGACGCTGTGTAGGGAGAACGTGCTTATGTAAGGCATTGGTTTTGAGAGGCGTCGGCTGGGTTGAATCAATCGGTTTGATCTTGGTCGGGCCTGAAAAGGGAGAAACGCGTTGGCGATTCGTATCTACGCGTTAGCAAAGCAGCTTAAACTTGATAGTAAAACGCTGGTTGGGGTCTGCAAGCAGGCTGGCGTTTCGGGTAAGGGTTCTGCGCTGGCGAGCTTGTCCGATGAAGAGGTCGAGAAAATCAAGGCTCATCTGAGCGGTGGTGGAGTCGCCAAGGGCGACGTTGAAGTCCCGGATTCGCATCGTTCAAGACCGACGGCATTTGGACGATTGTCAAGTAAGTCAGAAGCTGGCCCCATAAATCGTGAAGACTACATTGCGCCTGCCGGAGCAAATTCTAAGGAAATCCGGGTGATGAACGACTTGCCAACTAAGCGAGTCGAGCCAGCTCCCAAGGACCAAGAGACAGAAAAGAAGCAGGTCGCGACACCGGAAGAAGAGGTTGCTTTGGAGTTGCCCGAATCGTCGGACTCGATGGAGGAGACTTCAGAGCACCAGCCGCCGACCGAGGAACTACCTTCTGGTTTAGACGTTCCACAAAGGCCAAAAGCCCCTATTTTGTCGAAGAAACCCGAGTTTTTGGGCGAGAAGCCCGGAGGGCTCGGCAAGAATGACAAAAATGGAAAATTGGAAAAGATTGGCCCGTCAATTAAGCTGGCCCCGATTCCCACTTTGCAGCAGACTGTCCAGCAGAAGAAATCGGAGGGGCCTGCACCCCAGAAACCAGATATAAAGCTTCCAGCCGACGCTATTCGAGCTTCGAAGGCGGGTGGCAAACCGCTCTCGGAGCACTTAAAGAAGAGCGAGAAGAAACGTAAAGATCAAAGTAGGGACGTCGGCGCCAAGAAGTCGCCTAAGAAACGCTTTGGCTCGGGTGAAACGGAAAAAAGCCCCAAACTTGAGGAGCTAACCGGGCATGGCTCTGGGCGACGGCCTCTTGGTAAAGGTGACCAACAAGGCGATCGGGCAACGCTTGGCGGACGTGAGCAGCGGCAGCTCAAGCGAAAAAGGACATCTGCACGCCAGCGCAAAGTTGGCAATCAAGAAGAACGAGCGCCGACGAAATGGCGCAGTGCGAGGTTCAAGCGAACCGGAACCAATACTGCTGCTCCGCGAAAAAGTAAGGTTGTGTTGCAGTTGCCGTGCACGGTCAAAACTTTTTCAGAGGCCGTAGGTGTTTCCGTTGCTAACGTTTTGGGTAAGTTGCTTGGTCTCGGCGCTGGGACTGGGATGAATATCAATGTCTCGTTGGAGCCGGATATTGCTGAGCTTCTAGCGGCTGAGTTGGGTGTTGACGTTGACATCAGGCGGCCGGTCAGTCTTGAAAGGAAGCTTTTGGCGGATCTCGACATTGAGGACGATCCTGACTCCCTGGAGCCAAGATTGCCAGTGGTTACGTTCCTAGGGCATGTCGACCATGGCAAGACGTCGTTGTTGGATCGGGTTATCGGCATCGACGTTGTGTCTGGCGAGAAGGGCGGTATTACCCAGCACATTAGAGCTTATCGCGTCCAAACGGACAGCGGCGAAATCGCGTTTGTCGACACGCCTGGTCACGAGGCTTTCACCGAGATGAGGGCCAGGGGGGCCAACGTTACCGACATTGCTGTGCTAGTAATTGCTGCCGATGATGGCATTATGCCACAGACCGAAGAGGCGATCAGTCACGCGCGAGCGGCCGATGTTCCGATTGTCATAGCGTTGAACAAAATCGATCTGCCCGGCGTCGATGTGGACAGAGTTTTTCAGCAGTTGGCTGCCAACGAACTGTTGCCAACTGAGTGGGGTGGGGACGTCGAGGTGGTTAAGACTAGTGCAATCACTGGCGAAGGCGTGAATGAGCTGATCGAGACGTTGCTGACTGTTGCGGAACTGTACGAGCTGAAAGCAAACCCAAATCGAGCGGCTGTCGGGACCTGCCTAGAGTCTGAGTTGCACGAAGGACGTGGTGTGGTTGCAAAAGTTTTGGTACAGAAGGGCACATTACGCGTTGGAGACGTCATAGTGTGTGGCTCATCGTTTGGCCGAGTCAAGACGATGTACGATACGCTTGTCACTCATAAGGAGCATGAGACGGTCGGACCTTCTATGCCGGTCAATCTGACAGGGTTAGACGAAGCGCCTGCTGCTGGAGACCGTCTGCATGTCTTACCTGATATTGGACAAGCGAGGGAAATTGCGGAGCAGCGAGCCGATGTGGCACGCGCCGAAACGCTTACCGGTGGTATGAAAGCTCATGTCACGTTGGAAAATCTTTTCGAGCGGCTGGATGAGACAGAAGTTCAAGTACTCAACATTATCTTGAGAGCGGACGTTCGTGGATCGATCGAAGCTATTCAGAAAGAAATGACAAAGCTTGATCATCCGGAGGTCCAGATAAAAATATTGCAGGCTGCCGTCGGTGGTATCACGGAAGCTGACGTACACCTGGCTGACGCGTCTGACGCTGTCATAATAGGATTCAACGTGGTGCCGGACGAAGGCGCCAGATTGTTGGCCGATCGAAAAGGAGTCCAGATTCGACGGTATGACATAATCTATCAGGTGACAGAAGATCTACAGTCAGCGTTAGAAGGGATGCTCAAACCTGAGAAGAGGGAACAGGAGCTCGGACGTGCACTAGTGCAGCGTACGTTCCAGATTAGCCGCTTGGGTACGATTGCCGGTTGTCGTGTGTTGGCCGGCTCTATGCAACGAGATTCGAAGATTCGGGTAATTCGAGACAGTAGAATTATTGGGGTCTATCCGCTGGAATCGTTGAAGAGGGAGAAGGATGACGCAAAAGAAGTGCGAGAGGGGCTCGAATGTGGAATCCGATTAAGAGGTTTCAACGATCTAAAAGAGGGTGACATACTCGAGGCGTATAGAGTAGAGGAAATTGCTCGTACTTTTTGATGCTGAGACCTGGCGGGCGCGATGAAATGTTGGAGTGGCTGTGATCGCTGGATCAAAGCCACTGTTGCTTTATATATTTAAGGTTGCCATGAGTAGTAGACGTGTCCAAAGAGCGGCAGAGGCGGTGCGTGGAGTGGTCGGTATGGCTATTCTGGCTGATTTGAACGATCCCCGGGTCCAAGATGTTACGGTGACCTATGTGGAAGTTTCGAGCGATTTACGATACGCGAAGGTGCACGTTTCGGTGATGGGCGACGAGACTAAGCAGAACTTGTGTATTCGTGGGCTGAGGAGTTCGGCCGGATTCTTGCAGGCAAAGCTCAATGAGCGTGTTGATATGCAGTACACCCCGAAGCTTGAGTTTGTCTTGGATCATGGGGTGAAAAAGTCCATCGAGATCTCCAAGATATTGAGGCAGGTGTTGCCGAATGAGGATAGTGCTGACTTGGAGGATGAGGAAGTTGGCGAGACGGACGATGCCGGCTGTGGGAACGACTGACGTTCGGTAGATTGGGTAGGAAAACTGATTTTCAAGAAATAATGTGACCAGTCCTATGGCAGCTTCAAATCGTGCAAGTCAATTCACTAGAATTCATAAGATTCTCAAAAAACACTATGAAGCAGTGGCTCCAAGGCCCGACCGACCTATCTTGGAGAATTTGTTGTTTGCGTGCTGTCTCGAAGACGCCCATTGTGACATTGCAGAGGAGTCTTTTGCGGCGTTGGAGCAGACGTTTTTCGATTGGAACGAAATCCGCGTGAGTTCGGTTGTCGAACTTGTCGAGGTGATGCCGAAGTTGCCGGAGCCCCCCGTTGCGGCGAATCGGATTAAGAAAATCCTACAGGTCGTCTTCGAGACTCACTACTCATACGATTTAGAAGCGATTCGAAAGAAA
>Ga0180434_10004879_pt1 | contig 16100 bp, 14 predicted proteins | sample SS_ome_7_FD_132453 | JGI IMG/M metagenome (GOLD analysis project Ga0180434, IMG submission 132453) | Hypersaline lake sediment archaeal communities from the Salton Sea, California, USA - SS_1_D_2 metaG | ecosystem: Environmental > Aquatic > Non-marine Saline and Alkaline > Hypersaline >...
GCACCCAGTTCCCGTGCCATCGGAATGGCCCTTCTAAAGAGGGTGGCGCGCCATCGGAATGGCCCTTCTAAAGAGGGTGGCGCTTCTAAAGAGGGTGGCGCGCCGCAGCGTCCAGAATGGCCTGTAATTCGGCCCGAGCCGCCTTTGCCAGGGGCTCGGGTCTATGCTCCGCCAGAATTCTGTCGAGTTCCGCCCTGGCCCTGCCGCGGACGTCGGGCGCCGGTTTCCCATCCATCGACGGGCCAGGATGAGTCAACCCCGGAATCCACATCTCCCGCACGTGCTGTCGGGTGTGCCTCTGGGCCAGGAAATGGCCCCTGGGCCCCACAGAGGCGATGACATCCAGCGCCAGGCCGTCAGTGCTTACATCTATACCCTCCACCAGAACCCGATTCATATGATAGATCTCGTCATCGAAGATGATCTGCTCCGGAACCAGCAGCGTCGAGGCTGCGAGCATGCCCCCCCCCGTAACGATCTCCGCCCCAGCCAGGGGAACCATCAGCGCGGTGTAGACGCTGTCCCGCCCCAGTTGCCAGGTGGCAGGCTCAAGGCATCCCATGCCGAACGCGCCAGCTAACGTCGGGACGCCCCAATCGTGGGCCATCTGCACGGCAGCCACGTTGCACAGGTACTTCTCCGGCAGGCCGACGACGTAATCAGCCGAGCGGGGATCCATCACTGAAGCCAGGAGCGAGTGGTAGACCGGCGCACCAGGCGCGACCAACTGCATCAACACCATCGCGCTGACCACCTCGGCATTCCCGACGGCCAGGGCTCCGCCCGGGGTCGCCGGTGCCGTGGCGCCCATGTTCGGCATAGCCATGAAGCCCACCGGAATGCCCGCCTCAGCATACACCATCCCTGCTTCAATGCCCTCCTTGTCCTGTCCCAGGGGAGCGATCGTGCAGATCAAGACGGAAAAGGGAGGCCGGTCTCGCATCTTCTCCCGGTCGCCGGCGATCACCTCGCCCATCCGCACGGCGTACTGCGCCGGCCTTTCCCCCATAACCGTCTCTGTCTGCACGTGCTTGACCGTGTTATTGAAACTGGCGTCCAGTTCGTGCAGGGGGGCCAGGCGCCCGTGGTCCTGCGCGCTGACCATGGGCCAGTAGAAGGCGACCGACGAGAGGTAGTCGGCCACCCGCGCCATCCGGGCCACGTCTTCCTTGCACGAGTGGCGCCGTTCCCCCGTCTCAAAGTCAACCGTCTCCGTCCCGCACCCGTCGGTGCCAAAGTAGCTGTTCGTACCGTCGAGGGTCAAATCCGTTCCTTCGGCCCGCCCGGCCAGGACGAAAGAACGTGGTGCATGAGCCAACGCCCCGGTCACAAGGTCTGGGGACAGCCGCACAACCTGGCTGTCCATGTTCACCTGCGCTCCGTGATCGGCGAAGATACGTAGGGCCCGCGCAGAGGGAACGTGCACCCCGACGTGCTCCAGGATGTGCAGCGTCGCCGACCGGATCGCGTCGAGCTCGCCAGCGCTCAGTACTTCGAGATGGTACTTTGAATGAATAGGCTTTATGTCAGGCACTCTGACCTCCGAGAACATACCTCATGCGCATGGCGGCCCGCTACCCGGCGGGACGTGCGCCATTTGCGCAAACCCGTACGGCCTTGAAAACACCTGGCTCGTCGTGGCGACTTCGGTCGCTCTTTGCCCCGGACGACTGAAGTCGTTACTACGAACGATTTTCATCCTTGGGGGTAGGCCAAGGATCACGATGACTAGCACCCCACATCCGCTGCAAACCTGCACTTCATTCAAAGTGAAAGTCCGGTCCCAGGTAGCGCCGCACAATGCGCTCCAGTTCCGCCTCGACACCGGCAGGCAGCGATGGAGGACGATGGTGGGCCAGGACGTCCTGGACCTTGCGGCGACAGACTTGTTCGATGGTCTCGCCTTTGGCCTGCCACGCTTCATAGGAGTCACGGCTGAGGATACCGGGTTGCCAGTGCTCGCGGAAGGTGCGCCGGGTATGCCTGGCCTTGAGAAAATTGCCCCGCGGCGTGTTCGCCTCGATCAGCGCCACCTCCTCTTCGAGATCGTGCACGGAGATGCCCTGCATCAAACGGCGCAATCCGGCGATGAACTCGTCGTCCAGGATCATCTGCGTGTACGAGATGGACGAGCCGGCGTCGGTCGCACCAACGCCGTAGATGATGTCTGCCCCTTCCAACAGCAGCGGCACGGCAGTGACGGCCTTCTCAAACCCAGCCTGGGCATCCAGTTGCTTAGCATCCGACGAAAGGCCGCCGCACATTGACGGTATGCCATAATAACGCGCCATCGCCGCCGCCCCACCGTTGATCATCCCCCGCTCCGGCGCGCCCAAAGGCAACAAGCCGGTGCGCATGTCGAGCACGGCCGAGACGCTGCCGTAGAGCAATGGTAAGCCCGGGTAGAGGATCTGCAGGACGACGATCCAGGCCAGGATGTCTGTGTTGATCACGACCAACTCACCCAGAAGCGTGGCTGGCGCCGAAGCACCGCCCATCGCCATGCTGAGCAACGTGATGGGCACGCCGTGCTCGGCCCAGCGCAGCATGCAGCGCACGTTCTCCGGCGTGAAATAGCCCGGGCTGATGGGGCAGTAGAGCGTGGCGAAGTTGGGGCGTGCACGGAAGGCGTCCTCCCCCCCGGCTACCAGGGCCAGCATCTCCACCGCAGCGTCCACCCGTTCCGCAGACAGGGTGCGATGGACGACCGGCTTGCCGGTGCAGCGCAGTAACTCGGCAATCTCGACCAAATCCGAGCATTCACCCTGGTCGGTGGCGGTGACGGTGGGCCGGACGACGTCCACCTGCGGCAGTGCATCCTGCAAGGTCACCAGGTGGCGCACGTCCTGCCGGGTAGCGGGCCGCCGTGCGCCGGTTTCCAGATCGAACACGTTCACCGGCGTGCCGGCGCCCATAAAGTATGGGCCACGTTCAAAAGGCGCTGGCGTCACACCAGCTCGATCGTAGAGCCTGACGTCGCGGGGCAGACGGGCCAGGGCCGTCTCCAGCAGCTCCAGAGTCACGCGCACCATGCGTGACTCCCGGTCAACCGGGAAACCCGCGGTTTCAAGGCAGGCCAGGGCGTCCAGCTCCGGCACACAAAAGCCTGCCTGGCTGAGGATATGAACGGATTTCTCGTGGACCAACTCAGCGATGGAATCAGGTAGACGATTCACCGATGTCGCCTCTGCCCATCATGGTAATAGTGACACCTCGCTCTATCGGCCCAGGCAAAACCTATACTAGCGCACCAGGTCTGGTCAACCAGTGTGGCCAGCGGTCTCACTCAGCCCTCCAGGTCGATCAGGGGCCTGTGGTTCGCTCGCGGCGGCTCAGCCTCACCCCAGCGGTACGACAGCTTGTACATCTTGAGGATCGTGAAAGTCTGAGTCCGCTCCACTCCCGGGACCTGCTGCAGCTTTTGACTGAGGAAGGAGACAAAATGCTCCCTGTCTTTGCAGAAAACCTCGACGAACAGGTCGAACTCGCCGGAGGCCATAAAGAGGTAACTGACCTCGGAGAACTGGGCAATTTGCCGGGCCACGGCATCGATCTGCCCTGCCTGAACGGTGACCCCAATCATCGCAGCCGCGCTCCACCCCAGGTACTGGGGCTCCACGATGGCGACGATCTGGAGTATCCCGCTCTCGGTCAAACGCTTGACACGACGGCGCACCGTTCCTTCCGAGATGCCCAGCTCAGCGGCAATCTCGGTGAACGGCATCCGCCCGTCGTACTGGAGGCGAGCGATAATCGCTCGATCGGTCTTGTCCATACGTCTATGCTCCTCGCTACCTCTCCATATTATCATGATTTCGTAATAAAGTCAAGTATTTTATACGAAAAGTGATCAATTAAAGGGATTATAATTACGAAATTCGTAATTCGCGAGGCAAAAAAAGAGGAGAACTCAAGACCGTACTTGACGCCCAACCAGACACATTGCCACACTCGCCCGTAGCGACGTGAAACAGGCAGGCAACGGTGCTGCCGACTGTCAACTACCAGCGCTCGAACTTCTCTCCGCGCACCCACAGCAGCCTGTCCACGTAGGCAGCCTCAAGCCCTGACGCCTGGGCGAGTTTGTCCACCGCCACGAAGCAGGTGAAGTCGTCGATTTCCTCTGAGGGCGTCAGGCCCTGGCGATGGAGGGCGCGCTTCACGTGAGTGTGCGGCTTGGCGTACGACGTGAGCCCCGATTCCTTGAGGAAATCGCAGGCCACCGCCGTGCCCATCCAGGGGATGTGGTCCGCCAACAAGCAGACGACGCCCCAACGTTCGATGGCCGGCGTTCTCGAAGTCCCGAATCGTCGCAGAAACGGGTAGAAAGCGCCAAACTCGCGCTCAATCTCGAGGAAGAATCTGGCGCCCACGATACAGCCGTGGAGTCGACCCTCGTGCTTGACGACGCCGGGCACCTGCAAGAGCTCCTGGACAGTACAGGTCGACACAGCTACCGGGTCCAATCCCGGCAGTACCTTTTCAAGCGCCCGCCAATAGGCGTCCGACACTCGCACGCCCATATGCCCGCTGAAAATACACCCCACCAACTTCTTGTAGAAGAACGAAAGGGGCTGCTCAGACAGCGAGGCCGCTTGTTCTTCCATCTTCTCGATGTACCAATCAAGGCTGTCTTCCTCGTCGGTAGCTAGTTGCTCCAGCTCTTGCCACAGTTGGTTAACCAGACTGGCCAAACGTACCTGTTCAGCGTCAGAAAGCTTCACCTTCATCCCTTCCTTTCTACAGCAGGTCTACAGTAGAGTGGCATAGCGCTGCAATTTCAACTAGCTAAGTGCCAGAACAAATCCAGCGCGAGAGTCTCAAACGCTGGAGTGGCAACCTGTATTTTAAATCAAGTGAAGATCATTTTAAGAACATTTTAACCCAAAATCGGCATCTCCAACGTTTCGCTTGCGTTACAGAAATGTTTCAGGCACACTGGCGTGTTGACATTCACATCACTGTGTGATATGTTTATTCACAACCTATTGTTGATCGACGGAACCAGAAACCAGCACTCATCAACCGTTACAGAGGCATCAAAATGGACACAATCCGCGCGTTCATCGCCATTCCCCTCCCCCAGCCCTTGTTGGACGAACTGTCCACCCTGCAGCGCAGACTGGAGCAACGCGTCCCGCACCGCAGCGTGCGCTGGGTGCGGGGGGGCGGCATTCACCTGACGCTCAAGTTCCTGGGCGATATTCCCACGAATAAGCTGCCGGAGATCAAGCAGGCCCTCTCCGCCGTCGCCCGGCACGCTCCGGCCTGCACCTTCACCGTCGGCGAGCTGGGCTGTTTCCCCAACCCGCGCCAGCCGCGCGTCGTGTGGGTGGGCGTGCAGGAGCCGACGGGTCGGATGGTGGCGCTGCAGGAGGCCATCGAGGAGGTGATGACGCCCCTGGGCTATCCACCGGAGCGGCGCGGCTTCACGCCGCACCTGACGCTGGGCCGGGTAGGTCGCCGCGCTCGTCGCAGCGAGGCGGCACAGGTGGGCGAGGTCATCACCGGCATGCGGGTAGATTCCCTGGGCCAGGTCGCCGCCGATCGCTTCGCCCTGATCCGCAGCGTGCTCAAGCCCACGGGAGCGGAGTATACCACGTTGGAGGAGTTCCTGCTGCGTGAGATTTAATCCTATCGGACAGATCGCGTGATGTATGGAGGCCAGACGCCGGTGCGACGACTGAAACGGCCCAAGGCATCCGGTATGGAGACCACAGTTGCTGTCATCGGCGGCTCGGCGTCAACGCCGGAGGAGGCTGCGGCAGCCGAGGCTGTGGGCCAGGCGCTGGCAGAAGCAGGCGCCGTGTTGGTGTGCGGGGGACGGGGCGGCGTCATGGAGGCTGCCTGCCGGGGAGCCAAGGGCGCCGGCGGTCTCACCGTCGGTATCCTCCCCGGCACCAGCCGGAGCGAGGCCAACGCCTTCGTGGATATCCCGATCGTCACCGGCATAGGCACAGCGCGCAACGCCATCGTGGTCCGCACGGCCCAGGCGGTGATCGCCGTCGGGGGGAGCTATGGCACGCTGAGCGAAATTGCGCTGGCGCTCGTGTGTGGCGTGCCGGTCGTGGGGTTGGGGACGTGGGAAGTGCACCGCGAGGGGCACCCGCCCGCGCCCATCACCTACGCCGCGACGCCGGAGGAGGCGGTCGCCCGCGCGTTGGCGCTGGCACACGGGTAGCAGTCGCCCTGAACTGCGTTCGCCACGAGGCACGCAAATGAAGAGCGACTGAAGTCGCTACTACGAACCAGGCAGATGCTCCTGAACTGCCACGTGTGACCCGGGCCACCGGTGAAGCCGAGCGACTGAAGTCGCTACTACAAACCGGGCAGCTCCTCGGGGGCAGCAGGCTCTATCTCCTTTTTTCGCAGCGGCCGGTAGGGCAGATTTAGTCCGAGGAAGACCAGCCAACCAACCAGGAAGGACAGCAGGCCGATGGTTCCAATACCAGCCAGTTGAGCGATCAATTGGCCCGGCCCGTCGCCGATGAAGCCCTCCGCGGCGAAGAAGCCCGTCACCCCCTGCCCTGCTACCGTGTGATATTCCTCTAACCCGACGCTGTTCCACCCCTGTCCCCACCGGCCGTCGGCGAACAGAGCGACCGCCAGGGGGCCCCACAGCCCACCCGAGACACCCAATGCCACGGTGGCCGTCCCATCGGGCAGCCGCATCACCCGCTCCACCAGATATACACCCAGAGGCAGCAACAGCCCGGCCAGCACACCCGTCACCAGAGCCGCCCACGGCGGCACGAACGGTGCGCCGGCCGAGATCGCGACAAACCCGGCCGCCGCACCCCGTGCAGCCATCAGCGGGTCGGCCTGGCCCACCGTGATCCAGCAATAGATCTGCGAGACGAGGATCGCCCCTGCGCCAGCCATCAGCCCATTGACCGCAACGCGCGGCAGATTCAGCTCTGCCCCGGCCGCGTGGAAGGGAAGGCTCAGCGACCAGCCCAGCCAACCCAACCCAAACAACAGCGCGCCCAGGTTGGCTAACAGCGGGAAGTGGGCCGGCGGCATCTCCTCCGGCTGCCCCGGCTCCCCAGCCGGCACCCGCCGGCCCAGCCCGACCAACGCCCCCAGAGCTGCCATTCCACTCAGCAGGTAGACTACACCAGAGCCGGCGTGATCCACAAACCCGTGCCCACGCTCAAGCGTGAGGCCCAGGTGGGCCAGCCAGCCTCCGCCCCAGGCCCAGCAGGCTACCAGCGGGAAGAGCACCGCCGCCACGAGCAACCCACCGGTAGCGACCTGCCAACCGTGCGCCCGCCCGCTCACGCTGAGCACCGGCAACAACACGGCCGTGGCGACCAACGGCAGATAAGTGACGAACAGCGCCAGCGCCTCCGGCGTGGCGGCATCGCCGGCCAGGAAGAACCCGGCCAGGCCAATCATCCCCCACTCCAGCCCTTCCTCACCAGCGTAGAGCCGCACCAATCCTTCCAGCCCCGGCATGTCGCTCATCAGGCCCGCGCCGCCCAGGTGGAAGGCGAAGCCGACCGCAAAGTATCCCAACGCCGCGAGCGCGAGCACAAGTGCACCCAGGGTTGCCGACCGGCGCGCCTGGTGCGGCTCCATCCCCCCCCAGGCCAACAGGAACAGCCCCACAGGGATCAGATAGCCCAACAGCGCAGGAAGCCAGGTCTCGATTGCCATAATCTTTCCTTTCCGATAGAATAGCGAGGAATGAACCAATCTTACCAGACTCCATCGTTTTCGCCAAGTTTGGACCACGTACAATGACTGAAGAACCTGTGCGACTCCTGGCTGACGGCATGCTGGGCCGGTTGGCGAAGTGGCTACGGTTGCTGGGCTATGATACAGCCTACGACAACGCCGCCACCGACCACGAACTGGCCCACCGCGCCCGTGCCGAGGGCCGCGTGCTGCTCACCCGCGACCACGAGCTGGCAAACCGCCGAGGCCTGCACACGCTGTTGATCCAGTCCCAGGTGCTGGAGGAACAGATACAGGAAGTGCAGGACGGCCTGGGCCCGCCCCCCCACCCGGCCCTGTCCCGCTGCGCTGTGTGCAATAGCGCGCTGGAGCCCATATCGCCTGACCAGGTCGCCGACCGGGTGCCCCCATACGTGCTGAGAACCCACACTGAATTCCGCCATTGCCCTGGCTGCGGGCGCGTGTATTGGTCAGGCAGCCACATCCAGGCGATGCGTGAAGCATTAGACGCGATGCGTGAAACGTAAAACGTGAAATGCGTTGCGTTCTTGGGGAGACGTAAGTCGTTGCTACGAACCCATCACGCATCACGTTTCACGCTTCAGGCTTTACGTTTCACTCTTCTGCGGTATAATCAGGTGCATCGGATTGAGGGAGCATAAAAACTATGGAAGAAGGAATCAGAGAGATGGAATCCACAAAGTCCACAGCCTCTGCGCAGCTGATGATCATCGCAAAGCTGCGGCGGGAGCTGGCGGATTTGATGCGCGTCGACGAGTACGAAGTCGTGAGAGCCCCCGACGCGGTGATCGCGTTTCAGGGCCAGGTCTATGACGACACGGAGATTGCCTTCGAGCATATGACGCAGCGGTTTGCCGCCCTCGGCTACACCGCGTCGCTCCGCAGCCAACCCGGCGAGGACCACGAGGTCATCGCCGTCAAGGGCCTGAGCCAGCACAAACCAGGCCGGACGTGGCTCAACGTCCTGCTGTTCCTGGCGACGCTCTTTAGCGTGCTCTACATCGGCGCTGCGTACGCGCTCCAGGACGCCGGTTTGATCACAGACGCCGAAAGCCTGGCCACGTTGACGATGCCGCTGACCCATTTGCATTGGGGGCTGCCCTTCGCGGGCACGCTCCTGGGCATTCTGCTGGCTCACGAGCTGAGCCACTACTTCGTCGCTCGGCGGTATGGCTCACCGGTTAGCCTGCCATTCTTCATCCCCATGCCGTTCAGCCTCATGGGCACGATGGGCGCAGTCATCGTCCAGCGGGCGCCGATGCGCAACCGCAAGGCGCTGTTCGACATCGGCATCGCCGGCCCGCTGGGGGGCCTGATCGTCGCCATCCCCCTGCTGATCCTGGGATTGGCGCTTTCCAGCGTCGGGCCGCCTCCTCCTGACGTAGACGTCGCCCTGCAGGAAGGCAACTCGCTGCTCTACGTGGCAATCAAGTACCTGATGTTCGGCAAGATTCTCCCCAGCAACGGGGAGGACGTGTGGCTGCACCCGGTGGCTTTCGCCGCCTGGGCCGGGCTGCTGGTCACGATGATCAACCTGATCCCGGTGGGCCAATTGGACGGTGGGCACATCAGCTATGCGCTGCTGGGCCGCTGGGCCGGGCGCCTGGGCTACGCTGCCATCGCTGCGATGGTCCTGTGGGGCGGGTGGCTGCTGATGAGCGGCAACGCGGCCGGTGGTTTCTGGCTGACGTGGGGCTTCCTGAACCTGTTCCTGAACCCACGGCATCCGCCGCCGCTCAACGATGCCACCAGGCTAGGCGCGCGACGGGTCGCTTTTGGGCTGCTCATGTTGGCGATCTTCATTCTGACGTTCATGCCCGCACCACTGCGGGAAATCCAACTATAATGAGGCACAATCAATGATCCACGGCGTCGAGATCAAGGAACTGACGACCCACACGGACGAAAGAGGTTTCTTCCGCGAGGTAATCCGGGCCAGCGACTCCATCTTTCCAGAGGGCTTCGGCCAGTGGAGCCATACGATGTCCTACCAGGGCGTCGCCAAGGCCTGGCACGTACACCAGAGGCAAGTGGACTGGTGGTACGTGGCGGTGGGCACGATCAAGGCCGCACTTTACGACACCCGGCCCGAATCGCCCACGCACGGCGAGACGCAGGAACTACTGATGGGAGAAGGGCAGCCGGCGGTCGTGCTGAAAATCCCGCCGGGTGTGGCCCACGGCTACCGGGTGCTGAACGGGCCGGCCCACGTCTTCTACATCGTCTCGCACGAGTACGATGGCACCGACGAGGGACGCATCCCCCACGACGACGCCGAGATCGGCTACGACTGGTCGGCCGGGCCGGAGATCAAATAGAGTAGCTGCTCACTCCCTCTCCCTGGCAGGGAGAGGGACGGGGTGAGGGTGAAACCTATGAACCGTATCGCACCTAGTCCTCACCGTTGACGTTCAGCGGGCCTTCCATCGGTTGCTGGATGCGCTGACCGAGCCACCTCGATTTCTTGTAGGCCGCCCAGATGGCCTTGGACAGTATCGTGCGCATGCTCCCCTTCTCCAACTGATAGATCGCCTCAGCGCTGGTGCCGCCGGGAGAGGTGACCATGTTCCGCAGTTGGGCCAGGTGGAGGTCCGACTGTTGAGCCATCTTGACGGAGCCGAGCACCGTCTGGGTGACGAGTTTGCGCGCCTGGCAGCGGGAGAACCCGAGGTGCACGGCGGCGTCGACCAGCGCCTCCATCAGCAAGAAGACGTAGGTGGGTCCTGTACCGCTGACGGCCGTGGCCATGTCCAGCGCATCCTCGTGGTCGACGCACATCTCCAGGCCCATCGTCCGCAGTATGGCCTGCGCCTGCGCCCGCTGCACCTCGGTGACCCCGGGCGCAGCCGTCCACACGGCCATGCCCTCCCCGATCTGGGCCGGGGTGTTGGGCATGACGCGCACAACGGCAGCGTGATCGAGCCCATTGCCGATCGTCGCGATCGGCATCCCGGCGACGATCGAAAACACCAGCGCGGCGGGTTCGATGTGGCCGCGCAGCTCAGGCAGCACGCGCGGCAACACCTGGGGCTTGACCGCCAGAATCACGATGTCAGCCTCGCCGCAGGCAACGACGTTATCGGTCGTGACGCGCACGCCGTAGCCGGCCTGCAGTTCCTCGCATCGCTCCACCAATGGATCGCTGGCGATAATCTGTTCCGGTGCGATTCCACCAACTTCTCGCAGGGCGTGAATCATGGCCCCGCCCATCGTCCCGCCCCCAACAAAAGCCAGCGTCAATCCCTGTAGTTCATCAGCCGTCATTTCTCTTCTCCTCAGACTTTCTAAACGCAAACCTTACGAAGGTTCGATCAAGGCTCCCAAGCCCGCCGGGCCTGCGTCCAATCGAGAGCACCGAATGGCCAGGGCTGTGCGCAACCTTCGCAAGGCTCGCAAGCATTATCAGCGCAGAATCCGCTCTACCAACTCGCCCAGCCGCAAGTCGGTTATATCCACGGATGGGACACCCAGCTCCCGCCCGACGAAGCCGCCGTGACAGTCCGAACCGCCAGTGACGAGCAAGTCGTGACGGAGGCACCAATCGAGACAGAAGCGCGTCGTAGCCTCGTCGTGGTAGTGGGAGTAGCACTCGACGCCAGCGATGCCAAAATCGAGGAAAGGCCGCAGCGTCTCGGCGGTGACATCCACGTGTCGCAAGCTGACCCCAGGATGGGCCAAGATCGGCACGCCGCCAGCCTCACGAATGCGGGCGATGGCCTGCGCCGGGTGAGGGAACGGCGGTGGTTCGGACGACTCGTGAGCCCCCAGCTCACGGAAGTAATTGCGCACGTCGGTGCAAAACCCGCGATCAATCAGGAAATTGAGCGCTTTCCAGCCTCCACGGGTTCCGTCGTACTCGTACGTGGCGTAGTCACCCCAGTCAATCTCATATCCAGAAGCGATGAGCCAGTGAATCGTGTCATCGTTGGTTTGTTCCAACCTGGCTCTGTTTTCGTGGAGCAACCCGGCCAATGCCTCGTTGCCGAGGTCGAAGCCGTAGGCCAGGACGTGAAAAAGATGCCCATTCAGGGACGTAGAGACCTCAACGCCGCGCAGGAAGGCCAACCCGGCCTCACGGGCCAGGGTTTCGGCCCGGGGAACGCTGGCGACAGAGTCATGGTCGGCGATGGCGAAGAGACCAATCGCCCGATCCTGAACCTCAACGATGACTCGCTCCGGCGTCCAGCAGCCGTCGGATGCGACCGTGTGGATGTGCAGATCAGTGCGCATAGAACTCAGATAAGGGTATATGCTCAGGCCAGGTGCCAGGCACTTTTGGCGAATGTCTGAAGGCAGAATCTACTTGTATTCCCCCAGGCCTTCAAGCCAACAGTATCCTTGCAAGTGCCTGGCACCTGATTAGTTTCAGATCTTGAATTGGGCGGAATTGTACCGCAAATAGGGAGAAGGAGCAAGAGGGGATCAGCGCCACACGGCGATTTCGAAATCGCCGGGCTCCGACAGTTCGATGACCAGCCCCCCACCCTCGGCCCGCCAACGGTCGTGTGGGCGATGGTCGACGGTCACGCGCCGGGAGGAGAGCCAATGATTGAGGACCACCACAGGCGGAGCGGACAGCGTGCCGGCGATGGTCAACCGCAGCGCAGATGGATCAACGGCATAGGAGACTTCGACCGGAGGTCTACCTTCATCATAGAGCGTGAAACTCCCATCCGTGGCAGGGTAGATGTCGAATACCAGGCCCGCGTCGGCGGCCTGGTCGGTGTGATCCCCCTCAGGACCCATCGGGATGATCGCACCACGCCGGATGAAGAGGGGCAAAATCTCCAGCGGCGCGGGATAGTTCAACCAGCCCGGTCCATCGTAGACCTCGCGGCTCCAGTAGTCCACCCATTTTCCAACCGGCAGGTAGACCATACGGCGCTGCACGCCCCGCTCCAGCACCGGCGCGACCAGAAAACTATCGCCGAACAGGTATTCGCTGTCCAGGTGACGCACGTTGGGGTCGTTCGGGTACTTGAGCACCAATGCCCGCACAACCGGCAGTCCGGTCCGCGCCGCCTGCACGGCGGTCGAGTAGATGTAGGGCAGCAGCCGGTAGCGCAGCCTGGCATAGCGGCGGAATATGGCCTCAGCCTCCTGGCCGAACTCCCACGGCTCGCGAGGGGTGGTGCCGTGACAACGGCTGTGCGAGCTGAAGAGGCCAAACTGGGCCCAGCGGACGTACAATTCCGGATCGGGCCGCCCGGCGAAGCCGCCGATGTCGTGGCTGTAAAACGGGATACCCGACAGGCCGATGCTCAGCGCAGCTCGAAGTTGATTGGCCATGTAGGGGAAATCGGCGAGGGGGTCCCCACCCCAGCAGGTGGGCGTGCGCTGCGAGCCGGCCCACCCGGAGCGTCCCCACACCAACCCGGCCCCCCGCATCTCCTCCGTAACCTCGAACACAGCGCGGTTGTACAGCACAGGGTACAGGTTGTGCACCTCGCGCCCGCTCATCCCGTTGTGGTAGACGCCGTCCTCCGGCGCCGCTTCGCCGAAATCGGTCTTGAAGACAGCCACTCCCTGTTGCAGAAGCGGACGATGGAGCGCCTGCCACCACGAGACCGCCTCCGGGTTGGTGAAGTCCACAACGGCTACCGGCGGGATGACCTCGGCCCACACGCGGATCAGGTAGGGCTCGCCCTGCTCGTCCGTGACGAAGTAGCCCCGCCGGCGCCCCTCCTGGAAGATGGGCGCGCTCTCGGCCACGTACGGATTTTCCCACAGACACAGCCGCAGGCCACGTTCGCCCAACTCCTGGATCATCCCGGCCGGGTCAGGGAAACGGGCCTCATCCCACTGCAGGCCACACCAGTTGGCGGGGTCGCCCATCCACCAGGGATCGAGGTGGATCACGTCGCAGGGAATATCGCGGGCGCGCAGTTTCCCGGCCACGACCTCGACCTCGGCCCGATTCTGATAGCCGCAGCGGGACATCCACAGCCCGAAGGACCAGCGAGGCGGGACGGATGCGTAGCCGGTGAGCTGGCAGTAGCGGCGCAGGATGGCGACCGGGTCGGGGCCGTAGATCAAGAAGACGTCCAACTCCGGCCCCTCGTGGGTGAAGCCGTGGGCCAGCAAGGAGACGGTAGCCAGGTCAAACCCGACGCGGAAGGTGGTGTTGACGAACAGACCATAGCCCCGGGTAGACCACAGGAAGGGGATATTCTTGTACGTGGCATGCTGCGCGATGCCGAAAGCATCGGTGGCCCAGAGCTCGATCCGCTGCCCGACGCGGTTGATGCGAGCAAACTGCTCGCCCAGGCCGTACAAGCCCTCACCGGGCGCCAACCCGAAGGTCTCGTGCACCCATACCCGGTCAGTCTCATCGTCGCGAGAGAACCCCAGGTCAGTCAACAGCGGCAGCGTCTCGACCTCGTGCGAACCGGCCGGCATGCGTTCGCTCGCCTCCCGGCAGATGACGTCGCCGGAGGCTTCCAGGAGACGGACGTGCCAGGGATCACGGGCCACGTGGACCTGCAGGAACCGCGTGGCCAGCTCTAGATGATCGGAGGCCTCGGAGATCAGAAACGGGACCGGCTCCCAAGCCTCACGCACGAGGAGGTCGCTGCGGGCCGGACCCAGTCGATCCAGGCCCATGCGGAGCCGGGCCACCTGGGGAAGGACGAACTCCACAGCGACCTCGATCGGCGTGCCGGCGTCGGTCTCGGCGCGAAACCGTACACCGCGAGCGTTTCGTTCGAAGTCGTGCCAGCGCGCTACGTGCTCGTACCCAGCTTCAGATGTAATCGTCTCCATCGGTCACCCCCGCCTCCTCCCGCCTACGACCGATCATAGTATCCCGCAAATCGCGATTTTCGGCAAGCGAACCGCGCATCCCCGCAAGCTAAGGCGTCATTTCCTCCATCTCCCGAAAATCGGCGATCTCCCTGGCCGCATCCTGTTGGCTACGCCACTGGCCAAAATGCTGCCCCTTGCCCGTCAGGCTCTCCAGGAGGGCGCGCGTCCGCTCGTCGAGGCTGCCGGGTGGTGCACCGGCCCACGGCGTGCCGGCCAGCGGCATGAACGTGTGGCTATGGATGCGGGCGCCCATCGCTGCCAGATCCTCGATCACCTTCGCCGTGCGTTTCCGATCCTCTGGCGCCTCCCCGGGCATCCCAAAGATGAAGTCCACATTGGCGATCAGCCCCGCATCGAGCACGATCCGCACCGCCCGGTAGATGTCCGCCACCGTATGGCCCCGGTGCGCCAAATCCAGCATTCTGTGGCTGCCAGACTGGGCCCCGATCAGAACGTTGTCGTTGGCAGCGAAGTGCTTGACCAGGTTGACCGCCTCCCGGCTCACCGAATCCGGCCTCACCTCCGACGGGAACGAGCCCAGATAGGTATGTTCCTTCCCCACGACGGCGTTCACGGCCCGCAACATCTCAGCCAGCGCGTCCGGGCGCACGTGCCGGCCATCCGAGCCGTACGCAAACGCATCCGGCGTGATGAAGCGCATCTCCGGCCGATCGTGCCGCCGGGACACCTCAACCCACCTGACGATGTCGTCGATGCTCCGATGCCGCATTCGGCCGCCAAACAGGAAGCTGGTCTGGCAGTACCTGCACGCCCAGGGACAGCCCCGGGTGATCTCGATCGAGGAGAACAGGTTGAATCGCTCAGCAAAGGGCGGGTAGTCATCCAGGCGCTCGACCCGCGCCGAGAGCCCGGTAAAACGGAGTTTTGAACCACTCCGATACCCCAGGCCGCGGATATGCTCAAAGTCGGCGCCGTCGCGGCCGTACAGGGCGGCCAGCAACCCGGCGAAGCTCAGCTCCCCCTCGCCAACGACGACGAAGTCAAAGCCCATGCGGAGCGTCTGGCGCCAGTCTCCCGTGGGATGAGGCCCGCCAGCCACAAGCACCACGTTTTCCAGGCGCCGATCCTGCAAATCGGCGCGCAACTGCCGGACAGTGTCCAGGACCTCCAACGCCTTGGGGGTTGTGAAAGAAAACCCGACGACGACCTTGCCGTGCCGAACCGCCAGCGCCTCGACCTGGTCGGCCAGATCCGACCATGGCTTCAACAGCCGGATCTCCAGGTCGTCGAACCGCCCATCCGCCTCAATCGCCCCGATCAAGACGGAGATAGTCTGCACGTTATCGTTCTCGAACACGAAGGCCAGCGCGTTACTTGCTATGTTTGACACAGGCTCCTCTCAACGAACTATTGCTTGGGCAACGATGATTTGACAGGGCGAAGAACGACTGAAGTCGTCACTACGAACCTAGCGATCCTCGACGTCACCACGCCGCGATAGAAGCCGCCAACCCGACCTGGCCCAGATGGTAGGTGACGATGACGAGCAGGCGGCGCCAGGCCGCCGGTTCGACGAACCGGTCCCAGGCCAGCGTGGCATCGGAGATGAAGAACAGGCTGGCCCCCACGACGAC
>Ga0180434_10004880_pt1 | contig 16099 bp, 28 predicted proteins | sample SS_ome_7_FD_132453 | JGI IMG/M metagenome (GOLD analysis project Ga0180434, IMG submission 132453) | Hypersaline lake sediment archaeal communities from the Salton Sea, California, USA - SS_1_D_2 metaG | ecosystem: Environmental > Aquatic > Non-marine Saline and Alkaline > Hypersaline >...
CCAAAGATCGATTTGAGTAATTCTAGATCCTATTAATTTTTGTAGCTCATTAATAAATTTATCGGTTGCGGTTATTTGTTTTTGTTTAAGTCCCATGTGTTATAGGGATGCCTAGCTAAATTTACGTTTAAATAACCAAGATCTTATAGTAGCAGAGGTTGAGAATAGTAATAACTTACCAAAAGATGAATTTAATAAATCGGTAAATACTCATATGCCAACATGGGTACTAGAAGAAGTAACACAAGATCCAGATTATTTAAACGTAAATTTAGCTAGGCATCCCTATAACACATGTGACTTAAACAAAAACAAATAACCGCAACCGATAAATTTATTAATGAGCTACAAAAATTAATAGGATCTAGAATTACTCAAATCGATCTTTGGTACAAAGATGGTATTATAAGAATGGAGTTCAGAGATAGAGAAGGCATCCAGGTAGACATTAAAAAAGGGCTAATAGAAATTTTTAAGGAAGATAAGTTAATACAAATAAAAATATTTTAGGCAGCGGTAGTGTACTAATCTTTCCCAAAACAGTGTCAAATGTGTCCATGCCTATCGCTGCCATTGTCCTCACAGAAAGGGGAATGCATTATGAATAAACAAGTCTTCAAAACGACTAGAGGGAAAATACCCGAAAGGGCTAATACCTACAATAAGGCAGGAGGTAAAGCTTATACGAGATCCCCAGAGGCATCTTTAGTACAGATGGCTTTGACAGGAACTTTCTATAATACGTTCTATTGCTCCGGTAGAGCACAACTGAACGAAACGATAGATTTGTGCAAAAAGGTAGATCCTAGATTCGTAGCACAGACAGCTATCTACGCAAGAAGCAAAGGGCTCATGAAAGATATGCCTATGTTTCTTTGTGCTCATTTAGCAAAAGAAGATCCTAAACTTTTGGAGCTGATCTTTCCACAGGTAATGAGCAATGGGATAGTCCTCAAGAAGTTTGTACACATGCTTAGGTCTGGGGTTGTCGGGCGTAAAAGTATGGGGACCACGATCAAAAGAGCTGTTACTAATTGGATCCAGAATCGATCTTACCATGGGTTGTTCCGAGACGCTATCGGTGGGGATGTCACGATTGCAGACATAATAAAAATGGTTCACCCCAGACCTCAAGATAAATCAAGAGAAGCGTTCTATGCTTATTTGATCGGTAAGAAATATAATCATGAATCACTGCCTACTATTGTAAAAGAATATGAGGCTTTCAAAAAAGGAGAAACCAAAGAAGTACCCAATGTAGAGTTTCGTTACTTAACTTCTCTGAAACTGGGTAAAACCGAATGGACCCAAATTGCCTTGAACGCCCCTTGGCATATGTGTCGAATGAACTTGAATACCTTTGATCGCCATGGGGTATTCAAGGATAAAAAAGTGACAAAAAGAATTGCCGACAAAATCAGGGACCGCGAATCAATAAGAAAGGTTGGCGTATTCCCCTACCAACTTTTGGCAGCATACAAAGCAGAGAAGGATTTGCCACGAGAGATCATTGAGTCTCTGCACGATGCAATGGAAATCGCAACCAAGAATGTGCCCACTGTTGAAGGGAAAGTTGTATTGTGCCCGGACGTATCAGGTTCTATGCAAAGCTATAGCGTTACAGGGTCAAAAAATTCTAGTATAAAGCCGTTAGACGTTGCCGCTTTAGTCACAGCCGTGGTATTGAGAAATAACCCAGACGCTTTGGTTTTACCCTTCGATACAGGATTACACAATATAAGACTCGAACCTAGAGATACGGTTATGACTAATGCAAACAAACTAGGGAGAATTTATGGTGGAGGTACCTCAGTAAGTGTGCCCATGCGATATCTTATAGACAAAAGGATCAAAGCCGATGTTATTATTTACATAAGCGACAACGAGTCTTGGGCAGATCCCTATCATCGAAGCACTGCTTTAGAAGGGTACTGGCAACAATTCAAATCAAAGAATAGAAACGCTAAACTTATTTGTATTGACACTTACGTAGAGAAAAATGTACAAGCTAAAGACGCACCAGATGTATTAAACATTGGTGGTTTTTCAGACAATGTTTTTACTCTAATAGATCTTTTTCTTAATGGAAGCATCGGTAATGAGGGTATTGTAAGCGAAGTCAAAAAAATTAACATGGGAGAGCGTGATGCCTAAACTTCATGAATTATTGGCAGTAGAGTCAGATCTAAAAAATCAATTTGACAAGATCTTGCAAGAGACCATTGTTACATTTACCAAAAAGCAAGATCATTTTATGGGCGTGCATAAGACTCTAAAAATGATCGATGATAATCGGGCTCATGAGGAAGAGGCAGCTACTCAGTACAAAGAGCTTGATGATACCGTAGACGGTAAATTGGACTATACTTGGAAGTATGTTTCGAAGTATATTAATGCGATTCATCAAAAAGAAAGTACAAACCAAACTGCTAAAGCGGACTTGGTTGTGGAAGGTAAGGTTTTAGCCAAAGACCTCCCTGCCACTTTACTTTTGAGCATGGAATCGAAGCTAAAGTTTCTTCGTGGGGTCTACGAAAAGATACCCACTTTACAACCCGGAGTAAAGTGGGTACCAGATCCACAAAGAGGTAAAGGTGTGTTTCAGGCAGAGCCCCCAGAGATGACACATAAAACGGAGAAGGATCTGAAATCGAAAACTCTGTTTGAGGGTAATAAAGAACACCCACCACAAATTGAAAAGTGGATGGAATCTTTCGTTGTGGGTACCTACACAAAAGATATGTGGTCTGGTATGTATTCGCCAGCCAAAAAGTCTGAGGTTTTGGGTAGATTGGATACCCTGATTCAAAGCATCAAAAAAGCCCGTATGCGTGCAAACGATACAGAGGTTTTGAAGACCGAAGTTAATCTTGCGGGTGAGTTGTATAGCTATTTGACAAAGTGAACAAGCTTTGGGCCAGCATCATAATTAGTCTCTGTTGTTAATTTTGTCCTTGGTGTTTTGCCCACAGCTTTAAACCTAAAGACGGATCAATTACTGGGCATGAATCAAAACCGCGTGAAGTGCGGGTTCAAGTCCCGTTCCGACCACCATACGGTCGGATAGTTCAATGGTAGAACGCATGCTTGATCAGATTCTAAATCGTGCGCCAGGAAAGATTCGGTACAGGGGGCTCGCTGGATGCCTTGTATCCCAGCACTTGGGTGGGATTGCTGTTGTGAAAAATGGTGATTTTTTATAGCGGGCAATCCCATCTCTTTTTATTATGAAATACCAAGATTTTAATCTTAATTTTTACTCTAATATAGGAATGAATAACTGTCCTGTATCTGCCTTACATTATTTTTGGGCCGGTAATCCACCAATAGAAATCATGAGAATGCTCATAGTTGATACACTGGCATCTTACTTTTCTAGGGCGGTACCTTATGAAAAAGACAAAAAATAATTCTTTAGATGCGGACATGGGAGATCTCAGATTAAAGATTATACCGAATCCTTATTTAGAAAGTAGAACTATAGTAGTTTCTTTGGACGTATTTCGAGATCTCGGGTTTGATTATCAGGAATTTAGGGATGAAAAAATCGATACTGGAAGAAAAAAAGACTGAGTATAAAAGATCTATGATAATAGGAAGGAATGGGGGGAGCTGTATCTCCCATACATTATCTTTGGCTTGCTTATTATCTCCCAATAGAAAGCATAAGAATTCTCATGATTAATACACTAGCGTCTGACTATACGGAATTTATACATGAAAGAAACGATAGTGGCAGAAGAAAAAATGAGGTATAAAAGACATATGATAGGATGCGTACCGATAGATCACAGAAAAAAATATATTAAGTTATTTCGATCCTTATTTTGGTACCAACAAAAACATGCTTTATACGATGCCCTACTAGCGTTATGTGAAGATGATTAAGAATATCTTAGAAACTATATTTATCGTACTGAGCCTTGCTGCCGGGATAGCGGGGTATGTTGGCCTCTTTATACTAGGTTTGTATTCTTTTTGGTGTACTTTAGAATATTTTAATAATCAGGAAAGTATACTAGTTGGAATAATTATAGGGGTATTCCCATTGGTACTAATATCTGCGCTAACCTTTATTTTTGGGCGATTATTTTTTGAATGGTGGCTCATAAAATATAGAAAGAGTCACTTATGATTGATTACGCTAAATTAAAAATGGATCTTGCTAAGGCTAAACAGAGAGCAAAAGACGCAGCAGATAAAGTGGAAGACACAGGGTCCTGCAACATGGATCACGTATTTATTCCTGTAGGATCATGTAATAAGATCAAAAGAGGTAGCAAGAAATTATCAGAAATTTTCGGAGATACCATTTTTCATAGTGGTTGGCACCATGGGTATTTTGTACCCATACCCACGTATGGCTTAGGATATAAAAATACTGTTGCTCAGGAAGCTGCAGCAAAGGCACTTCGAGAATATGGGGCATACGTATTTTACCAACTTGATTAATGAAAAAAAGATTATTAAAGGAATTAGAAAAACAAAGGTTTTGGAAAATAGCCAAGAAAGTAGGCTTTCTAAAACTAGACTATGAAGATCAGCATTTATTAATTTTCAAAATTTATCAGATTGCGGAAGAAATGAGTAGCAGGAAAATAGATACTACCCCAATGATCGGTGAGCTAGTATCTAAATACCTTATTGAGGACTAATTATGGAATTTGGAGATCAAAAGTTAATAGAAGAACAAAAAAGATTAGCCAAAATAGAAAAAGCAGAAAAAGAACATAAGCCCGTATTATATAAAGTTGTGGGTGAGGGTAAAGTTTGGGTTAAGGCAGAACTAATTATTAAAGCCAGATCGGAAGAGGAAGCTGAAGATTTGTTTTTCAAAGAAATTGAAAACTACGATTTATATCAATTTGATTATTGTTCTGGAAATGAGGATATCGAAATTGAATCGATTGAAGCTTTACAAGCCATAGAAGAGCCGGATGATAAAACGCTAGATCTTTTTAATACAAAATCCCCATGATATTTTTTACGGCTGATACTCACTTTAATCATACAAATATTTTAAAGTTATGCATGCGTCCTTATTATTGTATCAAGGAAATGAACGAGGATATAATTGAAAGGTGGAATACCACAGTAACAACAAATGATACTGTTTTTCATTTGGGTGACTTTAGCTTTTCAGATCCAATACCATTTTTAGCCCGATTAAATGGGCAAATTATTATTATAAAAGGTAACCACGACAACAGATCTGTACGTAAAAAGTTTAATCTATACGCCCACCAAATGCGCATGAGGATTGGCAACTTTTTTTGTTTATTAAATCACCGACCCCTATATTCAGGCACTAATAAAGATCACCACAAGCCAAAAGAAGAAATAGCTTACCCTGCAAGATATGATTTTATAATCTCTGGGCATGTTCACGAAAAATGGCTTTGGACAGGCCGATCTTTAAATGTCGGGGTTGATCAGCACGATTTTACTCCGATCAGTTGCGCTCTTGTCCTAAACTTACTTTATGCGCGTAAAGAGCATCTTATGACTAAACATGCTACATCGTGGGATAAAATTAAACAAAAAAACTTAGACTAATAGTTGGTTCATTCAACAAACTTACCTACCTAAACTAAGCAAACTTTACCTACTAAAATTTTCAAAAATTGCAAAATTTATATAGGATTTTCGTGTAGGTTTTATACCCACTTCTTTATAATTCAAATACTTATACGTAACGCAATTGTGGCACGCTATTTGCTAATTATATAAATTGTAATGGCTAACGGACTCAAAAAAATAGGGCTAGTGGTTATGATAGCACTGGCCCTCTACAAAAATGAGCCGGGGGGATACCGAAAAAATACCTTGACAAACGTAACACGTTTGTGTTACGTTAGACGGTAGAAAGGGAATTTCCATGAAAATCCACCACAACGAACAGCAAAAGCTTTTTTACGCGGAAGCGACGAAGGAAGAGCGCTTCCCGCTCAAAGAAGCGGGGTTCTGGTTCCACGGGCCAGAATACCGTTGCAGCTTCTCTGGGTGCAAATGCTGCGCCCTGGGGCTGGAGTGGACGTGGTGGACCACAAAGCCCGAGGTCGCGTCCAGGCTCCTGGAAGTCTGTGACGATGACGCAAAACGTGCCCTTACGGGGCACGTCCAGAGCATGGAGGCTTCCCGAGCCTCTGACGCTAAGATAGATATCCCCTGCCCCGAGGGACTCGCTTACAGACCTTTTCAACGGGCCGGTGTGGCTTACGCAGCCGAGCGTAACGCTACAATGATCGCCGACGAAATGGGACTTGGGAAAACCATACAAGCCCTGGGGCTCGCCAACCTAAAAAAAGCAAAAACCATCCTGGTAATTTGCCCCGCGTCCCTCCGACTAAACTGGGCACGAGAGGCCCAGAAATGGCTTGTAGAGCCACACACGATACAGGTCGTGGCCAAACCTTCGGACGATGTAACCAGCGCGGGCGTAGTGGTAATTAATTACGATCGCTGTAAGGGTCCGCACCTTGAAGCGCTGAAAGCCAGAGAGTGGGATCTCATAGTAGTGGATGAGGTACACTACTGCAAAAACCCAAAAGCCCAGCGGACGAAGAATATCCTGGGCTACTGGGATCGGAAAAACCGCACAGCAGTTCCTGGCTTAGTTGACCGAGCGAAAATTAAACTTTTTCTCACGGGCACTCCGATCACGAACCGCCCCATTGAGCTGCACCCCCTGGCAGCAAAACTCGATCCCTGCGAGTTTGGGAATTTCATGCGATTTGCCAAACGATACTGCGACGCCCACGAGACTCGGTATGGTTGGGACTTTTCGGGCGCAAGCCACCTCGACGAACTCCAAGCCAAACTTCGCGGAAGTTTTATGGTCCGGCGTCTGAAAAAGGACGTGCTCAAAGAGCTTCCGGGAAAGGTCCGGCAGGTAGTAGTCTTAAATCAGAACGGGTGCGCAAACGCGGTAAAAGCAGAACAAAAGGCGTGGGCGCAAGCCGGGGGAGCGGACTTTGACGCGCTAAAAGCTAGCGTAGAATTGGCAGCCGCAAGTGGGGATCAAGACGCTTACAGGGCCGCAGTACACGCTCTAAACGCAGCCATCCGGGTCGCTTTTGAGGATATGTCGGAAGTTCGCCATGCGACAGCCGAAAAGAAAATCCCCGCTGTGCTTGAACATTGCGATGACGTGCTCGAAAATGCGGGAAAGCTAGTGATCTTCGCGCATCACAAAAAAGTGATCGCAGCGATCAAAGAGCACTACGGAGACACAGCCGTAGTCGTAGACGGCTCTACACCTAACGATTCCCGCCAGGTCGCTGTTGATCGATTCCAGAACGATCCTAGCATTAAAGTTTTTATCGGGTCGATCAAGGCCGCCGGTGTTGGCCTAACACTGACCGCAGCCTCCCACGTTGTTTTTGCCGAGCTGGATTGGACACCGGCTAACATGACTCAGGCCGAGGATCGCTGCCACCGAATTGGGCAGACCGATTCGGTAACCGTGCAGCACTTAGTAGTTGATGGAAGCCTTGACGCACGGATGGCTGAAATCCTCGTGTGGAAACAGGAAATTATTGAAGCTGCGCTGGATAATCCTGAGAAGGCTATCGAGGTTCCTGAGGCTAACGAACTCCCCAAACTCAAATATCCCAAAGCGACTGATGAGCAGCGCAAGGCTTGCACGGAGGCTCTTCGGATGCTCGCAGGACTGTGTGATGGGCCACTTAAAATAGATGGGCGCGGATTCAACAAATGCGATAGTGCCATCGGAAAAAGTTTGGCGTCGCGCTCACTGGATCGTGAACTAACCGACGGGGAAGTTTTCCTGGCAAAACGCATCCTGCCAAAATACCACAAGCAGATCGGCAACGATCTAGTGGAGAAAGTAAAAGCGGCATGAGTCACTACATATGGTCATGCGGGCATAAGACTGCTAAGTCTTACAAAACCATGATTACTCAAATCGAAGCAAACAAAGATCACGAAAACAAATGTAATAGAAGAGAAGGGATTTCTTGGTCCAAAACTTTCAACCGGCAAGGTTGCCCTTACTGTGGGAGGATCTCATGAAAGCTCAAGTTACGTTTCACTTCAACGTGGACGACATTATATCGATATGTATTCATTGCTATCGGTACACCGGAGTTAGCTTAATAAAAAGTAAAAAGCACATACTCAAAACAGTCCGTAACCATTTTGAAAACTACGGCTACTGTTTGCTACAGACGGAAGTACCGTCTTGGGATAAACGCCTAGATCTAACTATGGAAGAAAAATTGTTCGCAGCATGGTGCAAAGAACAAAAGTGGGGAAACTAGGCCATGTCTAGATTCCATTGTTATCACGATTGGGCCATCTATCCCCCTAACCAGACCACGAGATACAAATGCCTAAAGTGCAGTGCCATCGGGTTTTACGATGTGCATAGCCATTCTGTTTTACCGTATCGTTGCACAAAAATCGGTTGTCGAGAAGAAGCCATCGATACGGTTAACGGTGTTAGGCTCTGTATCAGGCACCGCAATGAAGCAAAGTTAGGAAAATAATATGCCTATTCATTACACCCATAATTGCTCAACTTGCGTGTTTATCGGAAACATAACTTTTAATAATAAAGTTTACGACGTATATCGTTGCCCGGATTCACAATACACTTCAACCTGGATTGCCCGAGATTCAGATGCTATTGGGGGTTACTGGTCCATGCCTTACAATGTTTTGAGTAATCTTACAGAGGAGCAAAAACACTTAGCGAGTCCGCTTTGTTTACTTATGCAAAAAATGGCCATTGAATACGAGAAAAATAATGCAAGATAAAAACCAAATACAAGTACGTGCTTGCCAATGTATCCGTTGTGGGCATCTTTGGGTTGCGAGAGTTATACTATCAAGCAATACAACCAACCTCTCAGGGGAAGCTACAAAGTGGTGCCCTTCTTGCGGATCAAAAGCGGGATACTGTGGCCCAATACAGGTATTAAAATTTGAGGAAAACCATGAAAACAATCTGCGCACAATGCGGAAAAATACTTACTGATGAGTTTGGGAATCGTTTACATTCTGCTAATTTTGATTCAGAAATACCACACCCAACTAAGTACTTTACGTATGCATGGTGTAATATATGTGCAGCAAAACGCAAAAATGGTGAAAAGAAACGGTATGTACGTATATATTTTAGAGATCACAACAGAAAAGCTAAATGGTATTGGGCTATAAAGATTAAGAATAAAAAATATATAAGATGCAAAAAAGATGGTGGTGATTTTTCTTACATGAGAAAATGTGGTACTGAAATAGAGAAATTGTATATTATGTTTGGAGAGCCAGAAAAAGAGATTCCAGCTTGGTTAAGTAGTCACTATGGGTGGTTGGTAACTATATAACCATTGAGGAAATACTATGCCTATTCATTACACCCATAATTGCTCAACTTGCGGATCAAAAGCGGGATACTGTGGCCCAATACAGGTATTAAAATTTGAGGAAAACCATGAAAGCTAAAGAATACAGATGCCCCCAGTGCAATACAGTTTTGCAGGTCATGCTTTTTCTTGGGGTCGAACCTGATGGTTTTGTCTGCCCCGAATGTAAGATCTATTACGGGGTAGATAAAGAAGGCAACCCAACAAAACCTTTGGCACAGGTGATATGATGAAAAAATTTATAATTATCAAAGAAGAGATTAGATCCAAAAGACTACCCCAAGGCTATGAGATCCAAGAATCAGATGTTGGAAAAAGTTTGGATCTTTATTGGGGCAAAGTTTTACCAATCGACATTGGAAAAAAAGTTTGGGTTAGGTCCTACGGATTGGTTATGGAAAACGATGAACAGCGAAAGGAACGCAAAAATGAAGCCGGAAATTAAAATCGAAGGAATAAATTTATTATCCTATCTAAAAACAGCATTAAAACACATTACAGAAGTTACAAAAAAGGTAGAGGCACAAACCAAAGAAAAGGTATGGGATCATTTTGTATCCGAGGGAAAAAAATTAACCAGGCAACCCCAAAACTTTTGTGGGATTGATAAAACATCAAAAGCTGATTGCCAATTAAGGAAAAAGGCATATACCACAAAACTCACACCGGAAGAGCTAAAGTTACTTAATAAGTATCGTATCAGTACCGACAAGATAGTGTGTCAGGAAGAATCCTTTACGGTAAATCCTGAATACCAAACAGACAAAGAAATTCTGGACAAAGTAAAAAAGAAGATATCAGAGATTAAAGATCTGCCAGATGACTTCTTCATTTATCACACCGAAGAATTATACAGCGCAACATCCCCAAAGTCTATCCAACAAATATTTAATAAAATTGACAATCCAGAAGAGCTAAAAACACTTCTAAAAATCGTTTCCACAATTGCTATAAAAGTAGAAGAAGTTGACGTAGACGATAACTTCATACAGGTAATAGCCAAAGAGATCAAAAAAGGAAAGTGAGGTTGCCATGGAAATTGGAAAAGAAGAACTGATGGAAATGGCTGTGGCTTTAGAAGAGTATGCTCAAAGAGGTTTGAGCGATTACGCGGAAGCTCTAAACATCACCTCGCGGGCCAAAATAGCCCTCAGAAAAAAAGATTACGATAAAGAATACGCAAAAAAACTTATTGAACAAGCACACAGCCTAATCCATCGAGGTAAGAAGTGATTTACGTGTTTGAGATCGACACTAAGGACGGTACAGTTATTCGAAATAGATGACAAGATGGAAGCATGGGATTTTATCAGGGAAGCTCTGGAACAAAATGTATCTATTCGCTGGTACAAGAAAAGAGAAAAGAAAGGGCAGAAAGGGCAGAAATGAAAGATTTAGATTACGTTCGACAAATTCTACAGTTTGTGTTTTTTGAAGTAACAGCGGATCACATCAAAGCCCAAAATACCCCAAAGGGATTGGCTGAGAGCGTCTCCTATCTAACCAACTCTTTAATTGTATTTGTAGCGGATACAATTAAAGATATGTGCGCGGCCTTGGAAATGAAAGGAGTACGCGCTGAAAAGCTATACCCAATCCTGATGGATCAGGCTACAAGAAAAATACTCGAAATAGACTTTAAAGGATCTAATGCACACAAATTTATGCGGGCAGTATACGCAGCTATGCAACAAGACGAAAACCGATACCTAAATTAAAAAGGAGATTACGATGGCACGCTATCACGTAGACGGAAAAATCCTAGATTCCGAACTGGCAATTAACACATGGGAAGAATCAAAAACATGGGATGGGAACAATCATATCTCAGTGCATACAGGGACGCAGTGGGATCACCAAACATTAAGAAAATCCAAAAAAGGTAATTACTGGATTGAGCACTCAAGCTAATGGGCTAATGCCCTCCCCCATGCTGAGATCATCTCAAAGAAGGTTGCAGCAAAATGGCTACTATTAAATGAAGATGAGTTACCGCCAGACCTAAAACAAATTGCCGAGGATGTTATCGAATAGATTTTACTAAGAAAATTCATACCTTATAATTCCCTTGACAACTACCCACCAAAAAATATAAGATTTAGTTATGAAACAGGGAATGCGTCAAATATACAATGGGTTTACCCGAGGTACTGGTGGATTAAAGTGCTATTGTTGCGGTGCCCACTATAGAGCTATGAAAGCTATAAGAGCAAAAAACAAAATAAAAAATAAGCAAATTACCCGCGAAGCAAACTCTAATGGATTACACACCCGATAACCACTCTCTGTATTGGATTTATGGCCACGATCCCCAAGGATACAATTTTGATACTACTCCAACTATTGTAGAAGCCAAAAAAATATATCAAGATTTTATTCAAGATGGATGGGATGAAGTATACATATGGTATGGTGACGAGAATAGGGCTTTTACTGAGCTAGATCCCTACCTAAGTTTCATAAGATAGCTGGTATTATACACTTTATGAAATCTATTACAAGCTTTCGTGGCGAATACGCTTTTCTTAGTAATTTCTATTCAGCATCAGTCCCCTTCCGGGGTATTATCTTCCCTACCGCCGAGCATGCTTACCAAGCACAAAAGTCAAAAAGCCCAGAAGACCAAAAAAGGATAGCACAAGTCAAAACTCCCGGAGAAGCTAAAAGATTAGGTAGATTTCTTAATCTTTATTCCGGATGGGATCAGATACGTATCCCCATCATGTTTGCAATTATTTACCGCAAATTTACTCACAACAAATATTTAGGTAAAAAGTTAGTAGCGACTAACCCAAAGATACTAATTGAAGAGAATACATGGGGCGATAAATACTGGGGAAAAGTACACGGAGATGGGCTTAATCTATTAGGCTCGCAGCTAATGCAGGTACGTTGGCTTCTCATAGAAAAAGGTTGACACACTCAAGTACTATTATTAATATAGGTACTAGAGATTCGATTCAGCTTGGTATCCTGGTTCGATGTCTAAGTTGGCAGACTCTCTTTCTCCTAAGCATTTTAGCTTAGGAGTTTTTATTTGACAGGATTAGCCTAATACAGTATATTACCTTTTGGGTGTTAGAAGTGGCCTTGGATTGGTGATCGCTCCCGGAATTATCCGGGAGCACTTTTTTATTGACACGTATTACTATTTTGATAAGTTAGCTAACGAACGTGATCTCCGGAATAACCCCCTTCAATTACCGCTACGATTGAAGGGGGGTTTTCCTTGACACTGTGAATTAATTAAGATATAAGAAAAATACTGCGTATCCGTCTGGCCCCTCAGACTTTGGCAAGGGTTTGGGGGGTACTTTTTTAATCACTTCTAGCAGAAGAAAAGAAACTCGATCAAAACTAATATAATTATTCCCCCTAAGTAATCACAACCTCATAAATATAACCCAAGGTCATTGCGTTTGGGCGTTTGCTTGACAAATTCAGGGGAAGAATAGCACCTAAGTTTCCTCTATGCTTTGGTATAAACCCATGCGTAGGTCTTCCTGCTTTAGTTTTTGACAAGTATGCACCTTCTTTGCCTAACATTGGACCAAACCCAACAAAATAATAAGTCTGCTGTACCACGTCACCGGCCCCAGTTGCTGCATATTTTTCCCCAGTGAAAGTTAACCTATCTCCTGGCTGTGCTGTTTGAACCATGGCCCAAACATCATCAATAATATATTTTCCTGCTATTGGCTCATCGTCAACTTCGTATTCGTCCCCAACAATGCGAATTCTCGTTTGTGCTCCTTTAATTAAAAGGTGGCTTTTAATCACTTCTAGCAGAAGAAAAGAATCTAGACCAGAATCCTGCGGGTAGCGCGGAGTATATTCTCCCAGCCCCCATATAGCCCCCAGGGCCAACCTGATGCAAAACAGTACCCTTGGTCCTATATTGTTGTTTGAAGCTCACAGAAGCCTTTGTAAAGCGGTTCAGGATGGCACTAATCATCCCAGACAACTTTCCGTAGTGATCAATGACTAAACTATTCCCACCCAAAGCATAATTGAAATCAGTATCGATAGAAAAGATTCCCTGAGATTCCAAAGCTGCTACCGTAGCAGCATCGATTAAGATTGTGCCGTATTGAGCAAATGGGTAGTTGTCTACGGTCAAACTCGTATAAGGTGGAATTGCATTTATGAATTGAACACCGCGATCTAGGTAAAAGATTAAATGTTTATCATCATATCCATAGAAAAGCTGAATGTCGGGGTCGGTAGAAGCCCGATCCATGTTTTCGATATAATCACTAATAGATTTTCTTGCCTTGTCTACTTGGACCCTGAGTTGAGCCGCGTATGCATAATACTTGGTAGAAACGGATTTTACAAAAACGTTATTACTGACAGTGACATTTTCTAATACACATCTCGTAGCCAGTAAATACTCTTCGTCATAGGTAGAAGCATCAAAGGAATATTGATATATCCCTGTACCCGCGTGAGTAATACTAGCCCCACCAGATGCCGTAAATGATCCTGAATCTTCCGATGAATCATCTGATATGTTAATCAAATTAAAAGAACTAGTGCCCGCTACATCTGTTAGGGAGTTTGTCAACGTATCCCGAACATAGAAAGTAATGGGCTCGGTTTGGTTAGCCAACACTACATGAAAATCGGTAAATGATTGGCTCATGCTGTCCTCTGGGCAAAGAGTAATTTCTTTAGCTTTCTTATAGCATCGTCAAAGATAGCACAATCGGAATTTACATACTGATATTGTAAGCTCTGAATTCTAGGCTCATCCTTAAAAGAAAACTTATAGCTAGTCCCTAGCCTTCTAGCGTCAATAAGTTTGATTCGATGCATAAGCAGGTAAGCTGCTAAGGGTAGGTCGTTTGTAACAAAGACCTTTACAGAGACAACCTTTTCTTTATCTTGCTCATTCACTATTGTTTAGCATATCCATGATACTTTGAAATTGATCTTCCGTGGCCGCGTCAGCAATAGACTCAAAGATAATATCCGGATGTAGATCAAATAACCTGTCTAGCATAGTATATTGTTGGTTAGCATCAAATTGATCTAAGAACAGATCAATAACTGCCCTACGTTCTTGCTTGGTTAAATCGTATAGATATTTTGGCACTAATAACTCCAATCAAAGTCAGGCATCCTATCCCCATATATCTCGTAATAATCTGTCAGATAAACTAAATGTGATTTTATCATACCCGGATCAGAAAAATCGTCATCCACACCAGGGGAATATAAACCATACCCTTCCAATAACTCTCTAAATAGAGTATCTGGATTAGTTAAATCCAAAGTAAACTCGCCTGTATTTTCGTTGTAAGTAGCTTCTACACTACCCCCTCCATGAGTATGAATCTTATCAAATATAGATTCTACCCAACTAGTAAAAGCCCTAAATGCATCCCCTTTAACTTCCTCTTCGATCTTAAATCTCTCTTCATCTAAGCGATCTAGATATTCCTCCTCCGATTCGTCTTCTTCCTGCTCAATATCAGATGGGTATATAGGAATGTCCATTTCATCAATCGATTCTAAAGTATCCCCAACATGCTTTGGCAATATGTCTAGGGCTTTGTCTAACGATATAGTAATACTTACACTATCTTTTTGGGCAAATCTTGAGCGCATCATCATACCCTCAAAAGCTAATATTCCAAACATCCATGACATAGCTAACATTACCAAAATCGTCCTGGACAATTAGGAATGGTTCATTGTCAACTTCTAACACTTGGAAGTCTTCCCCAGGAAATGCTGCGTGCTTTACCCAGTCTCCTGGTTGTATATCAATTGGGAACTTTCTGCCTGTAATCTTTTTCTCAAGCATGTATGCTTGATGGTTCATCCTAGAAGCAATAGTCCTAAGCTCTTTACCTTGTGAAGTCTTGGATAGGATGTATTCGCTATATAGCTTAGATCCAAAGTCAGGCATACGGGCATTGAGATAAATCATAGCCTGATCTTCTTCGTCAAATACCGCAGCATGCTCCATCAAGCTTACGAAATTTTGAGGAGTAATACCCAAAGACATATACCAATGTTTCGGGTAAGGATCTTTAATATGGTTTTCCACAACCTGAGCAATGAAATCCTTGAAGCTCTTTTTCGCTGCAGTCTTCAACAAACGGTTGGCACCACGAAACAGACCGAATAGAAATAGATGCAAACTCTCGGTCCAGTCTTCCGGGTTTTGAATCTCTGCATTCTTAGCAAACTCTAAAACCTTATCGTAATCCCCTTCCATTTCTTGCCAAAATACAGCCCATTCGGGTCGGTGCTCTTCCGCAAACTGGTACACACCTTGAGGCTTTGGATCTAGCCAGGGTCTTTGTGCAAAGGGCATATTAGTACTCCTTAGTACATCATACGAGTTCCGGGCTCATATACTTCTCTAAAATACTCTAAGGCCAGAGTCTTAGCATCTGACTTACTTCTAGCTTCTTCACGCGCAAGCTCTAACGCTTCCTGCCAAGTATTATAGTCTACTCTAATACCGCGTTCAGCTTTGAATTCCTCAATCGCTTGATCTACACCTTTATCGATCATGGGACCTTTGGCCGTGTAGTGCATGGCAAGACCTTTCCTATAGTAAACTCCTAGTGCTTAGGACAGCACTATCCAAAGTTTCTGTCGATACAATATCGTAAACTGCCGCAGCAATTGTTTCAGGATCATTAGCGGATAACAAGGACAATAAATAAATTAACTTATCACGCCCTAGAATC
>Ga0180434_10004882_pt1 | contig 16088 bp, 12 predicted proteins | sample SS_ome_7_FD_132453 | JGI IMG/M metagenome (GOLD analysis project Ga0180434, IMG submission 132453) | Hypersaline lake sediment archaeal communities from the Salton Sea, California, USA - SS_1_D_2 metaG | ecosystem: Environmental > Aquatic > Non-marine Saline and Alkaline > Hypersaline >...
AAATATTACTATCAAGCTACTTCGAAGCGGAAGAACAACCGTACCGAACAGGCCAAAGAATGTTATGCGAAAGCCTTGGCCGCATGGCAAAGAATCATAACAGAATTGCCGATCGAGCCTACGTATACTGCACACGCTTACTATTTCTGTGCGGCTTGTCATCGTCGACTGGGTGAACACAGAGAGGCCATAGAGTGCTTCCAAGAGTTCGTTAACGAGTGGCCCGACCATCAGTACGCCTGGAGCGCCCAATGTTTGATCGGTGAATGTTATGAAAAGCTACGAGACTTCGGAGGCTTATCAGAAGCAGAGGCAAATCCGCAAATAGAGCAGGCTTACCAAGCAGTTGTCGAAAACTACGGAGATTGTTGCCTGTTTGGACACGCTTGTGTGAAATTGGGCCGGACGTACGAAAGGATGGGCAACTTAGATTTGGCTGCAGAAATGTATAGGGTATTTATAGAGACGGCGGACGCGAAAGACCCGCGTATAAATGGTGTAAAGGCACGCCTTGCAAAAGTACAAGGAGAGAAGAAATGACGCGGAGACCCATAATCTCGCTTATGCTCTGTTTGTTATTGTGGCGCCTTGCGGTGGTGACAACAGCGTGCCCTCCGCCTGAGTGTCCCGATTGCTATTATCCCGAGGGCGACACGTGCAAGTACATTTGTACCGATTGTGTAGCGCCCACCGCCGGCTTTACTGTTTGGCCTGCTACGGATAACCGCTACGTATGTATTGACGATGCGGTAACCTTCAGCGCATGGGCTCACAGCGACGACCCAGACGGTTGTCTAGACTCGTATAGCTGGACCTTCGGAGTGGACGCTTATGATATCTCCGGAGATGACGGCAGCTGGGAGTCGTGCAGATACAGTACCGTAGGGGATAAAACGGTAGAGCTAACGGTATGGGACGATGATTGTTCGTGCTGTTGCGCTTACGACAGCGATTGTTGTGCGGACAACCCCGACTGTTATGATAAGTCAGACACTTTCAACCGCACTGTCACCGTCGTGGAGGTGGCGTCCCTCTTGCCGGACACGGGCACAGAGTTCGACGATGGGGACGGCGATTCCAACACAAAGTCTTTTGCCGTTTGCGCAGGCACAGGCGTCGTAACTGTAACAGCAACACCTGATCCCAGCGTGTCAGAAGAAAATCTGCCGGGTTATGGGTATACCTGGGGCTGGACACTCGAGGGCGGCACAGGCACAAGCCTACTTAGCCGCACGGTTGACAAGACTACGGCTGGGGTAACAACAATCACCTGTACATGTGGCTCTTCATCCAAGACGACGAAAATTTATGTCGTCGAGCTCAAGTCCGAAACAGTGGCCACAGTTCCGGATGACAGGAGCAGAACTCTCCTCGGTATAGGTGAAGAAGTCAACTGCTGGGTTGACCCAAGCATGACTATGTTCTGGAGTCTCACAGGAGACGGAGGAACCCTAGATGTAGATGGAGAAGAGGTCACACAGGGAATTTTCACTGCCGTCAAGAGCAACGATACTCCCAAGTATGCCACAGTAAAAGCAGAACTCCCGGGAACAGGCCTTGAGTGGACGCTTGAGTTCACGATCATAAAGCCCACGGGAGAAATAAATGTGTTCGTTTATGATGAGGACAAAGCTGAATTAGGACCGCCGGACCTGTACATGAGTCACTCGCATGTATTTGAGGCATTCGTGCAGCCGACTACCGTGTCCTTTTACAATGTCGCCTTTCAGGAAAATGCCCCCGTCACCGAATGGGAATGGCCTGACGGCACAGACGAAAGTTTTGGCCCAAAGATAAACGGATTCACGGTAGGCTACAACAACATGTGGGGTGACGGATGCATAGGTTACGATCATCCTGTGTCACGTCTCGGGAATCCTCCTGTTGATTTCGAGATATTACTCTCTGTTCCGGAAGAATTCCAGGATGATGGCGGCAATTGGTGGGCGTTTCTGCCGGATGGAAGTCACAAGCATGAGTACCGCGCCTCTGATTACAAATCAAAGGGTACAATATTGGATGACAACGTGCCTTCCGGTCAGGGTTGGATGGGACCCTATAAAACAAAGTGGAAAGAATGAGTATGCTGCAACGAAAGTTCTCCTTTTAAGAGTTGAGAATCTTTTAACTGTATGCTATAATATTTACAAGGAGTCATATATTATGAGACCGACATATTCTGACCCGTTTTCAGTCATTCGTGCTGTAATGGCAGTTTTGTTGCTGGGATTTGCCCGTGTAGCTTGTGGCCACATCAACGAGGACTTCGAAAAGCAACTTCTTAGGATTCGCAACAAAAGCGTAAGTACAGATACTCTAGAAGAAAGAGCGTTATGGGAAGAGAATTGTCTTGAGTTGATTAAGGACCATAACAGCCCGGCAGAAAAGGGTATTATTTACGCCACGGTAACGTTGCTCTATGCCAGAAGCGGGCTTACATTGCCTAATCAGAAAGAGACACGGTTTGCAAAGACCTTTCAGTACGGAAAGAAAGCAATAGAACATCCGATACCTGACGTGTTAATCAGTTGTGAAGTTCATGGCAGGCTTGCTGGCGCAATGTTTGTCAAAGCCAGGGAGGGACCGCAAGAAAGATTTGCTGAATCTCGGCGGGAGGCCATCGTTATCTGCCTAAAAGGTCTCAAACTGGCCTTGGACAACAAGGCTCCAAAGGAACGTCCGGACCCTCCTCCACCTATGTTCGTCCCGCACATGATAACGCCCAATAAAGGTGCCAAGTATCAAGAAGCAATGGCAAAGTATAAAAAGCAGTTGGCTCAATGGAAGAAGTTCCGGCATCTTTCTAGACTACATAACCAACGCAGCACGCTAACCCATAGGTCTGTAATAATGTATTCGGTAAAACAATATGACACGGAAGAACTCCGTGAGTATGCAACGCAGATACTGGGCGGATATGAAGATGTCGTGAATGATCTCGTCGGTCAAGTGCAGAAGCGAATATCGGAGAAATAGGCACACTCACGAGACGAATCTCGGCCCAGGTACACGTTGTTGCTTGTGTCTCTTGGCATTCTGGCGGGCGCAGTTACAATATTAGTTGTGTACCTCGCGAAAACGCACGCGGCCGGGGACAAATAGCGCCTAAGGCGAAGGCAGGTATTTTCAATAGTCCTTAAAGGCCTTCATCCATTCGGGCCAATCGTCCGGCGCGACGCCGGCCTTTGCTGAACACGGGTCATTAGCAGTCAGTTTTGGCCCCGTGAGTGTAAGCATCCCGGCGGCTGGCTGGTGGGCGGATTATGGCTCGTCTGTCGCCGGAGCAGATTGTTCCATCAAAATTGGTAGTGAGGCGGAGGTTGAACTCGGTGACGTACAACACGACTATGCTGATGTTGGTTTCCCCTTCTGGAACCCTCGCAAAGAAAAGACGTTCGACACTGATCTCACACAGACTCAAAACGACATAACAAGGACATACACTATAGGAGAAACACTCGACATGTGGTGCGAAGTGGGTGTCGGGTCAAGTATAAGTGATCTCGTATGGGATCTCTATTTGCTGAGCCCTGTGGTGGAAGGGAATGAACAAACAATAGACTCTGTTGAAGTGGAGGAACACGATGACGCTTTTGAGATTGAATAAGGGCCCGTCTTTAGGCATCGTTCTTCATAGCCTATGCCTGGCGGCATTCGCGTGTCGCACGGTGCAAGCCGAATATGCCTCACGCCCTGAAACGCAATCCTTTGTCATTAACAGTACTGCATACCAGAAGAATATGCACTTGATCACCCAGACTGAACGAACCACCTTGGAAGTTTTTGGAAAAGAGACTGCCGTCGGCCAACTGCGATGGCACAGGAAGACGGCAGATAAGGTTGAACTTGAAATGGAATTTGTCAGTTTTGAGTATGTGGCTGAGCCGAAAGAACGGTCAAACTTGCTGCAGAAGAAACAGCCTTTCAAAGCCATGGTTACGATAGATCGCAGTCAGGAACCAAACCTGAGGCTATCGATTCCTCCGCAAGGTCTGCCCCCAAGCATGATTTCCCGCGCGAGTACATATGGCATAGTACTGAATATGCTTGAGATGATGATGCTTCCTACGATTGATCGTAAGGTGATGGTCTCGCCTAATGGAAGGCATCTGCGCATGGAGGTCTTGTTCCCTGAAAAGACCCTCGTTGAGCATGAGCAGAAACCTGTCGTGGTGGATACGACAAGTATCAGAGCAACCCAAACGCCCAGCACGTTTTCGTGCGTCGCGGTGCTTGAAGATGGGCGAATATCCGGGTGGGAATTAAGCGATTTATCTGTCAGCGCTAAGAGGGTAGAATACTTCACGCGATACTTGGACGAATCGTCCGGGTTTGCAACCCACGCAGTCAATCTGGAGTTTGCAGTCCCGCAAGAACGAGAAAAAGCGCAGATGCTGGACCTAATCGACGCAATCCCGCTCAAAGAGGGCCAGTCCAATCTGTACGAGGATTATTCCCTATGCGAACTTAGAGTTGGCGGTCCGGCAGAAACGCAGCGGATTGAGAGTTTTGGGTCATCGTCAAGAACGTACGTCTTGTGCACAATCGCGTTCGCAGCAGGAATAATCTTTGCCGGTGTTGTTCTTGTGCTCAAGAACAAGGCAAGCAGCCGCAGCAAATAGTTTTATTCATGCCCTCCACAGTCTATCTGCCGTCTGTCAAAGCTGTCAGGACTGCTACTGCACCGATGACGACCATAACTGCAGCGGCTGCTGTAAGTGTTCGGACGCTAACTGCGTAGACGAGGAGAGTAAATGCGGTGAGTCCGAGCGTTGTGAGGATTGCGAGTGCTGTACCGACCTTTGCGGTTCGTGCACGCGAGATGACGAATGTTGTAGTGGCATTTGCGGCCCTATAGGGTGTGGCAACTGTAGATCCAACAGTGATTGTGAAGAGTGCGAACTGTGTTTTCAACGAATCTGTGCGTCTATTCTCCCTTGTCCTGAGTATACCCACTGCGATAATCACGAGTGTGTTCCAGACTGTGTGCAAAATGGGCCTATGTGTAGTTAAACGAATCCACCGACCGATGAGGGATGCAACCACGCAGAGGATAGTTTTAAGTGCTTACACGCTGGAGGAGCGTGCTCGTGGCATTTGGTTGAGGGCCCCGATTGGGAAGCTAATTGTGTGGTGCCGGATTGTACTACGTTTCCAACATATTGTGCGAAAGTAAGACCGCGGTTATGCTACGATAAGATCTGTTGGGTCCCCCTCCCTACTTTTTGTTGTGCATGTGACGATAGTAATGTTGGTGAGGCGGTCGCCAGAGGGACGCGTGAGCTTTGTCCCTAGCACGTTTATTTTGATGAACGAAAATCGCCGTAGAAACGTGAATCCGGTTGTTCGTGTGGGACTCCTGCAAGGTGTTGCGCTGCGAGGTACAATAAGGTGTCGCAGAATATTTTGGACGGTGGCCTGGGTTTACTTGTTGTAAGTGCAAAGCAGCAGAAGGGCTTAGCAAGCCGCATTAGTAGCAGAGTCGTACCGTAGGTGCTTGAGCTGTCTTCTAATCACCTAGAGAATCCAATTTTGCTAAGAAACCAGAAAGGAAAATAGAATCATGAAAGTTCAAAAGTATTGTTCGTATGCAGGATCCACCATGCTCCTGTTAATTGTGGCGTGGTTGCTGTATTCAGAGGGACGTGTTGAGGCCCAACAATCGAAGTCAGTTCTTTCCACTAAAGAAGTAAAAGCTCTAATTCCACAAATTGAACGGGCAGAAAGAAGCCTTTTGAACATAAAGATTGAATCAGAGGCATGGGTTGAGACAAAAACAAAGTTGTCCGACCCGTGTGAGCCTTGGGAGCAAACGCCCATTTACATCTCATCTACTGCGTGGTTCGATGGGCTTCCCAATAGCAAAGCAAGATTTGATGTTCATAAAGAGGTCCTGGAATGGCAGGAAGGTGCTGCTCCATACGTCGAGGAGAGTTATTCTATTGGTTTTGACGGCCACCAGGGAAGGCTGGCCAAGCATACGTCTGGGCATAGCGGACAAACTCACCACATCAAAACAGGAAAAGTCCTTGCCGAGGCCCCCGAGGCTTTGAGAACTGGCTGGTCTAACGCCTTTACAGGAGGGCGCTTTTCACTCTATTTTTTCTTTAACAATGATCGCGAGTTCAATTTACTTTCTCAATTTGTGAGCAAGATCACTTCCGCGGAGCTTGTGAAACTGAATAGTTTTGAGTTCACTGTTGAAGCGTTTCAGGCAGTGGAGTGTATCAAAATAGATTCCACATTTGATAGGCAGATAGCACGTATGACTATTTGGCTTGACCCGTCCCATGGATTCGCATTACGCGGATATGAGCTCATAAATACCCGTGAAGACGGTTCCGAATGGCTTGTATCGCGCATAAGAGTGACCAAGTTAAAGGAGGTCTGTGCGGGAGTATGGTGGCCGATCGAAGCATATGCTGAATCGGGACCGTCCAGACCCGGAAAACCTTACCGGCGTTTCGTCTATCGTGCTTCTAACGTTGTAGCAAATGACCCTAACTTTGATGAAAAGATTTTCACCGTCCCTTTCCGTGATGGGTATTTGATTGACGACAAGGTCAGAGGCGTGAACTATCGAGTGGGCCAATAATAGTGCAGATGTGATGAAAAGGTTGGCGCCGCTGGCAGTTTCTTCGCCGGGCTGATTGACGATGTTCGCATATACTACCGCGCAATAGTACCATAAGGGCTGACTTTTGGCCACACACCAGAAAGAAGCTGGCAGCTTGAGACACTGCCGGGCTTTTTTCACTCGCAGTACCATCATTATTATTCTTGCGAAGACTTTCCTCGTGTGCCGAGAAGGACAATAGATCTGAGTGACAATGCCTTGCAGCAAAAGAGATAAAGAGAGGCAAAAACAGAGAAATTCCGCTACTCTTTAACAAATAGTTAAAGGTCATAGTTTTGCAGATTCTATGGGAATTGCCATTAAATTGGTAACTGATAACCACTTATGCGAGCTGGCCGAGAATCAGGCTGACGCTGAAAAATCCACCGAATCAACTTGGTTCGTGCGCGCGCACTGGCGACGAAAGGCTGGTGAGATCGCTCCAGAAGGTTTTGGCAGATCTGTGACCTCAGGAACCAATAAAGCTGGCGAGTTGTGCGAAGCAACAACGCAGAAAACACACCAACAGTGAAGATTTGATCCTGGCGAATCTGTCCATCCAAAGGTTTCAGCCGTTGAGAAATTTACTGCTTTGTGGCATAATAGTCCGGCCGGAGCAGATATCCAAGTAGCTTATCGCATGGTTGCACAGATTTGCCTATGGCCGTGCGTTTGCCACTACAGTTTTCGTCTGGATACTCTCTATGAGCGATGTGACACGCATCTTGAATGCCATCGAAGGGGGCGATACTCGAGCCGCAGACAAATTGCTTCCTTTGGTCTATGAGGAACTGCGTCTTCTGGCGGCTCAGAAGCTTTCGCAGGAAGGACCAGGCCAGACATTGCAGGCAACGGCACTGGTCCATGAAGCATACATCCGGTTAGTTGAGGGCGGTTGTGATGATTGGAACAGCCGTGGACGTTTCTTCAGGGCTGCTGCTGAGGCGATGAGAAGGATCTTAGTGGAGAATGCGACAAGCAAGAAGAGTGTTAAGAAAGGGGGACGCCATAGCAGAATTAATCTTGATGTGGCTATTGTCTCCGATCCCCAACACCCCGAAGAATTCATAGCACTTGATGAGGCGCTTTCCAAACTCTCACTCGAAGACCCTCCGGTTGTTGACCTAGCCAAGCTCCGCTATTTCGCAGGGCTTACCCTTGATCAGGCAGCAAAGCTGATGGGAATGTCAAGGCGGACTGTATCGCGGTCAAATTCTTGACGATTTGCCACGGACAACTTTTGCTCGACGCCGACGTCCCCGGCGCCGAGACGGAACCGCCACTTTCCGACCAGGGGGATCGTATTCTTCTGCGCCAATACAGAATCCCCGTCGCTAATAAGTAGTGCCGCGAGAAGCAGCCATTGGGCGAGGTACTTTTTCACAATTGTATGTCTTTCCGGGTGAGGGGATTTTCCTCATCGACCATGCAGGCAATTAAGTAGATTCGTTTCTTCTTGTAGCAAAAACTTTCGAGAAGTTCCGAAATCCTTTTAACGGCTATTCTCAGTACTCATCTCCAAATTTTAGCATCCATTTCGGCCAAGCGGCGCGGCTTGTTGTCCAGTACCCGTTTATATCGAAATTCTTATGCCATTTGAGCTTCCATAATGCTCGAAGCGGCACGGCTCGGACAGAGCCGTCGAGAAAGACGAGGTTAACCGCCCCTTCATGTCGGGGCAGGCAAAACATCCTCATGCCGAAATTGTTCCAGGTGCCATGGATGCCCATCCTCCAACCATCATAAAGCGGCGGCTCATTTAGCAGAGGAGCATTGTCATCAAGGGGAAAGCCGTCAACGAAAACGCAGTCTCCAAATAGCGGTATTCTATCGGCCCCTTTGACAAGCTGAGTCTGCCAGGCGTTTTCGGTGGGAAATGTCCAATATGTGCTCCTGTCCGATGGTGGAGTGGCGCACCAATCGTTTATGCCGTAGCTGCCCGTATCAAAGTCCGCGTACCAGTCACTCGTGCCGCCGCTCTTGAAGGGCCCCCAACATGCGAATGTACTGCCGTGGGACCAGTCCTCCGGCTCGCGAACGACCTTTGTCGAAGGGCATATGCGTATGTCTTTGGCCTTGTAATAGGGCAGCGTACCAACTATCCAGTAAGCTTCCTGGGCGTTAAGACTGCCTCCGGCAACGCTCTGAGGCAGTTTGGCGTCGTGATCTTCGCCATACAGTTTGAAGATGAGCCCCCACTGCCTCACGTTCGAGCGGCAAATCGTCGCCTTGGCCATCTTCCTTACTCTTTGCAGGGCAGGCATAAGGATGGACATAAGAAGTGCGATAACGGCGATCACCACCAAAAGCTCTACCAATGTGAATGCTTTTCGCCGCTTGATAGATGTACTCCTTTTTGCGAGTTCGGCAAGCTGATACTTCCAAAGTTCCAGGTTGTCGCATGCGCACTTCATTCACATTGCTCAACCAAAGCCTCATAATGAGCCTTGACCAAATGGCCCAATTGCTCTCGCTGCTCACTATGGCCTTTGGCGTGTACCAACGATACGGGGCCCGCCATCAGACGAGCCCCGCACCCGAATATACGTTAACATGTCTGTAAGCAAACGGCAAGCCTCGTTGCTATGGCCACAGTTGCTCATCGAGCCACCATACGGCCAGCTCAGCAAAGTCCTTGAAGTCAATCTGCGTGTCCTTGTACAGGTTGGGTCGCGGATCGGCCGGCGTTAGGGAACTGGGGACAAGCCTGACGTTGTCGAACTCGACTCCGATGGGGTCACCTCCGGGGTTGTCCTTATCGAGCCCCAGACTGAGTAGACGAATCTCCAGGGGCTGTCCCACAAGAATCGCATCGGCCGGATCGTAGGTGTAGGCAACAGTCGAAGTGGCCCACTCATAGTACGCCGGCCACAACGTGTCATTATCCTCGGCAATAACGGTTCCGCCGGCCAGGAGCTGGACTTTATACCCTGAGAAGTAGTAATACCACGAGTTTCCGATATCGACCGTCAGCGTGTAGTCTGTGTCGGCCGCGAATGTTTCGGCCAGTACCTGCGCCACGCCGCCGGCAAAACCTACAGTGTACTCGGTATAAAGCACATTCTCGCCCTCGGGCGCGACCACCGGCGGGTTGAAGTCGGCAGTTGTGGTGTTCCATATGCCGACGCCTTCGTCGCCAATCGGGGTCCAGCCCGGAACGTCCTGCCAGGTCCAGTCATCCTCGTCCAATACCGGATCCTCAAAGCCGGGGTTGACGATTGGAACCGGTTGTAAGACGGGCCCCAGCCAGTTAGCCGCCATCAGCTCCAATTCCCGGTAGTCGACCCTGCAATCCTCTCCGACGTAATCGAATTCTGCAAAAGCAGCGTCACGCTCGGCCGCAACGCATCTTGCAGGATACAGCCTTATGTCATCAAAGTAAACGACGCCGTCGCTGCCAGGCGTCGTCGTGTTGTTCTCGTCGCCGAAGCCGAGGATGATCTCGGTAACATTCTGCAGGTCGACCCCGACAAACAACGCCAGCTCGATGTTCCACTCGTGCCATTGTTCCTCAGTGAGAGCGGCTATGTCGCCCTTGAAGGACACCTTCACTCCGTTGACCTTGACGTATGGCCGATCGAGTTCCGAGGGGACATTGTTAACATCGCCGAAGAAGTATATCGTCAATGCCCTGACGCCCCCGGCGGTCCAGTCCTGGGCGGTCTCGAATGTGCGGGCCGCTTCAGAATAGTAGACCGTGATCGGAGTATCCTGGCTGTCCTTACCGGTGCCCGTGTTGTCATAGGCATAGGACATCGATTGTCCGCCGGTGTGGACGATTTGGGGCTCCGGCCCAATAATCGCGCCGGTGCCGTTGCCGCCTTGATTGCTCGGCTTGGTCCATCCCCAGCCGTCTTTCCATGTGTACCACATTTTGCTACCGGCCGGCGGCGGAGGCCCGGGAGTGTCGGCGTTGCCATAGGACTCCATATCGTCGACGGAATAATTGGTTACCGTAAAGCTCCAGAGATCGCCTTCCCACGGACTCGTCGGTTCGCCGGGGTTGACCTCGGTAACCTTCCAGTAATAAGTTTGTCCCAGCTCGGCAGTTTCGGCCGGGACGTATTCCTCGGTCCCAACGCCCAGCGTAGCGCGAAGTGTCATCGCGTCTTCTGATGTACCGAAGTATACCTGATGTTGGCTCGCATGGTCGCCGGCACTCCAACGAAGCGTAATCGGCGCCGACGCCTCCGGATCACCATCGGCCGGGCTCGGATCCCAGGCCCACCACTGCACAAACGGTTCGAGATTCAGGCCGGGAATAACTTCGATACTATCATTCAGCGGAGTCGTCCAGCCCACGGCAATGTTGTCGCCGCCGTCGCGTTCCTTCACGAGCCCTTCGATGTAGTACCTCTGGCCGGCAACCAGCAGAATAGGTCCGGACGAAGCGATATCGCCATCCGCCCAGTTGCGAGCGCCGGCCCACCCGGCTCCATTCAAGCCGCATGTGGCGATCAGGGCTGCGTTGGCCGGCATCTCATTGCTGCTCAGCCACAGCTCGCCGTTGTCGTCGGTGGCAATCCAGAACTCATACTCGCCCGTTACCGGCGGATGGAGCCAGGCGCGCATCCTGGCGCCGTAGTCTTCCGCCCGGTCTGTCGGCCCCTCAAAAAGCGTATGCTCCGAGGTGCCCGTCGGGTTCGACGGATAGTCTGGCCAATCCCTCAGTGAAGCCAGGGAGCGATCATAGGCAAGGTTCACTCGCCCAATGCCGTCCCAGTGTTCGTACACGATCGCGCCCTGCGAGGCCAGAGCAGTTGTGAAGCTCCAGATCGGGCCCAAGGTCTTCCCGTTCGGTCCGGTCTCCTCGACCTGCCAATAGTAGGTCGTACCGTTGAGAAGAGCGCCGGGGTCGCACGTGTTTGCTGGCGAGTTGTAGATGGAAGCCAGCGACCCCGGATCTGTGCCGAAGAATACCTCGTGACTGGTCGCGGCAAGACCTCCGGTCCAACTGAGGTCGACATCCAGGGCCTGGGAATAGGCGCCGTCAAGTGGGCTGGGATCATAGGCCTCCCGGGACACGTACCAGAAGCTCCACGTCGGGCCTCTGTATGCCGTGCCCCCGGCATCGACCTGGTCTATCCGCCAGTAGTAGGTTGTGTCCGGAACGAGATCGGTAACCTCATAACTGACTCCGCTTTGGCGACCCTTGTAAGGGTCAGCCGGCGGCTCGGATGCCGTGGCGTTCATCACAGCGTCCAGGTCCGTCCCGAAGTACACATCGTGCGCGACGGCCTCGGCCGCAGGCGTCCACCCCAGCGTCACGGAACTGCTGCCATGCTCGTCCCCGTCACCCGGAATCGGATCCGTTGCCAGCGGTGGCCTGGGCGGGCCGTCATACGAAAGTGTCACGTCTTCGAACGCGACGTACAGAGCCGCAGACATTTTTATCCCGATCTTCTTGCCGATGTCGAAGGCCGTAGCGGTATATGACAGGCTCTCCTGCCTCCAGTCTCCCACCCCTGCAGACCCGGTTTCTTCAATCAGCTCGTCTGTATAGTCTCCTGTCGTAAAATAGAGCGCGTACGCGTCGTCGTAGCCGGCCCACGCCTGCCCCATCCAGACGCTCAGTGTGTACGTCCCGCCTTCGATATATGTCTCGTCCAGAATCTGGTAGATATAGTCTCCGTCGGCATACGCTTTGTTGACGCCGCTGCGGGCCTCAAAATCCTCGATATCGCCCACACTAAACCAATAACTACGATCAATCCAGGCGCCATCAGAATGACTGTTCCACGGTCCGAGATAAGCGGGATCACTGATATCTATGTAATCACCCACATTATTCAGAACATGGTCATCAAAGCCCGCATCCGGGACAGTGATGGACCACTGGTCGGGCGTCGCAGTTCCCGTCACGCCCAACACTAAAACAAAAGACATTAAATAGATCAATTTTTTAGACATGATAGTCATCCTTCAAAAATTAAAGTCGAACTCTGTGCTTGCTCAGCAACAAGACAAAACTGAAGATCTCTGGCAAACCTCGTGGCCAAATATAGGGGGGCCTATGCCAAATCAATAGGCATAGGCCGCCGCCAAACTTGGGCAAAATCATAGACCAACTAATCAGCCTTGTATCAACGCGCTACCACTACGGCCACAGTTGCGCATCGAGCCACCATACAGCCAGCTCAGCAAAGTCCTTGAAGTCAATCTTCTTATCCTCGTACAGGTCGACCCGTGGATCAGATGGCGGGTCAGAACTGCGGAAAAGCCTTACGTTGTCAAAGTCGGCCTCAGTGTAGTCGCCGGCAACGACGTTACCGAGACTGAGCAAGCGAATTTGCAGGGGCTCTCGCAGCAGGCCCGAGTGCAGCTCCGGGTCATAGGTATACGTGACGGTCGAAGTTTCCAAAGTGTCTTCCCGTATAGTCAAGCTGTTGTTGTCTTCGGCCAGGAGGGTTCCGCCGGTCACCGGCCCGGTGTAATCAGCTCCCGTTCCGGGCGTGTGGGGGGTTCCTCCGGCGAGGAGCTGAACCTTGTAGCCGCCCCAGGGATATCCAAGCGTATTGCCCACCTCGACAGTCAGCATGTAGGTCATGCCGGCCTGCAGCGTCGCGTCTGCGTCGGTTAGGACCTGTGCTAAGCCGCCGGGCACCCCGACGCCGCCGGGGTTCGCCCACCCAACGTTCTGGCCCTCGGGCGCATTACCTCCGTATCCGGGCTCGGATGTGCCAGGGAGGCCGGGATTCCACGACCCCTGTTCTCCGCCGTTAGCAAAATAGCCCCACCCTTGGTTATCCAACGAGTAGTCATACTCGCCATCAGCCAACACCGAGTCCTCGAAGCCCGGATTGTCGATTGTAATGGGTACCATGATGGGTACCACACCCAGCCAGTTCTCTGTCATTAACTCAAGCTCTTTGCAGTCAACCACGCAATCCTCGACATAATCGACTCTGGCGAAATCGGCTGAGCGACGCCAAAGAACGCATCTGGAAGGATACAGCCTGATATCGTCAAAGTACACCACACCTGAACCGCCAGGCGTCGTCGTGTTGTTTTCGTTACCAAAGCCAATACGAATCTTCGTGACATTCTGAAGATTCACACCATCGAACGATGCCAGGTCAATATTCCACTCGTGCCACCCTACCTGCTTTATGTCAGCCATATCGCCATCATATATTACCTTAGCGCCATTGACCTTCACATACATCTGCTCAGTGGCACCGGCATCATTGTCTGGATCGCCATAAAAATACAGCGTCAATGCCCTAACACCAGCTATAGTCCAGTCCTGCGGAGCATCAAACGTCCGTTCGGCCTCGGAATAATAGAGCTTGCCCGTGGAACCACTGTTGTCGTAATAATATGGCATCGATTGTCCGCCTTCGTGAACTGTCTGCCTCTCGGCAATAGGAGGCGGCCAGTTACCGATACTCGCGCCGGTGCCATTGCCTTGAACAACTGAGGGGTTAGTCCAGCCTTGCCCGTCTTTCCACGCATACCATATCCTGCTGCCGGGCTCGCCTGGTGCGTTGGCATCGCCGTACGATTCCATATCGTCAACGACAAGATACTCGGGCGTTGCAAAGCTCCAGAGGTCACCATCCCACTGTGTGGGGATTTCAGCTTCGTTGACCTCGTTAATCTTCCAGTAGTAAGTCCGGCCCAATGGAACCTCTCCCATGTTGTAGCTGGTCTGAGATGTGGTTTCCACCAGAGCAGTACCGTCTGTCACGGCGCTACGGTTGGTGCTCAAGTACACCTCGTGCAGGGCTGCCTCTCTCCCCGCTCGCCAGCTAAGAGTCATATCATCCACATCCAGATTAGTGGTACCCGGAGCCGGATCAGGTCCTCTTGCCCAAACCGGGACATAGAGGAAGCGGACCTCACTGAGCCCATACCGGGCTGTCCCGCCCCAGTTGCTGTGAGCCGTTATCTTGACATATTTCGCTATCGCGCCGTCAAAAGCAACGATCGTGTTGGCTGGGTAATCGGCCTCACCTGGGGCCCGGGCGAACTCAGTATCGAACGTTGACCAGTTGATGCCGTCGACCGAATACGCAACGGTAGCATTCTTTACGCCGAAGCCGTTAGAAGGCTCAAGAAGCGAGTTGTGATTCCACACCAGCATCTGATGCAGCTTATACGCCTTATCGAATTGATACTCGAGCCAAACCGCATCACCGGGACCGCCGCTGCTGAACCACATATCCTCCATCGCTGTCGAGTGCACCTTGCCGGCATCATCCAGTCCGGATTCGTTGATGGTATTCACGGCTTCGAAGCCGACGGTCTCGCTGGAGGCGGTGACCATGATATTTGCGGCGGCCACGGGATAGCCAACTGGCTCGGTCGTGAAGCTCCAGACCTCGCCTTTGAAGATTGCGTTGTCCGGCGGAGCACTCACTTCATCGACCCGCCAGTAGTAAGTCGTGCCAAAATCAAGGCGTTGGGGCGGCGTATAGCTGTTAGCATCCTGGCGGCCTTTGTACACGTTGTTCGGGTCAACCGTTGTAGTGGCATCTTTCACATCGTCAAAATTGGTCCCGAAGTACACATCGTGCTTGTCGGCATACTTTCCCGGCGTCCAGCCAAGGACCGGGTCGCGGCAAACATCATCACCAGCCGGCGTTCGATTCGTTGCTATCGCAGGATCATAATCATACGAAAGGGTTACGTCCTCAAAGGTGATGTATTCGGCCCCTTTCATTTTTATTCCGATCTTTTTTCCGGCGTCTGCAGCGGTGGCGGTGTATACTAAGTTCGCCTGCCCCCATTCACCCACTGGGCCGTTGCCGGCAATTGAGATCAGCTCGTCGGTATAATCATCTCCGGTAAAGTAAAGCGACCAGCTATCGTCGTAGCCGCTCCACGCTAATCCCACCCAGACGCTTAATGTGTACGTTTCGCCTTCAATAAATGTCTCGTCCAGAATCTGGTAGATATAGTCTTCGTACCCGTACGCTTTGTTGTTGCCGCTCAGGGCCGGCAAATCAGGACCTTCGGGGTCGTTCGCGTAATAACCGTAGTCAATCCAGGCGTCGCCAGAATGACATTCCCACGCCCCGGTATAACCAGCATCAGCAATGTCTATGTAATCACCCACATTATTCAGAATGTGGTCATCAAAGCCCGCGTCCGGGACAGTGATGGGCCACTGGTCGGGCGTCGCAGTTCCCGTCACGGCCAACACCAAAACAAAAGACATTAAATAAATCAATTCTTTAGACATGATAGCCGTCCTTCAAAAATTAAAGTCGAATTCTGTGCTTGCTCAACACAACTTTTTAGGATTCAGTGGTTACTTCAAGACATGCTTATCGTGGTGATGATTCGAAGGTCTGCTAGTATCTCGAAGCAAATCACCCGTTCAAGCTGGGAGCAAATGCCTTAAATGCCGGCCTCTCAGTTTCCCCATGCAGCCGCACCCACTTCAAACTGCGGGGACTTATATGCTTGCATGTTCACTTAGCCTCCTTCGGCCCTATACGACTGTGATTCGGCATCCGAGCGAAAA
>Ga0180434_10004883_pt1 | contig 16087 bp, 10 predicted proteins | sample SS_ome_7_FD_132453 | JGI IMG/M metagenome (GOLD analysis project Ga0180434, IMG submission 132453) | Hypersaline lake sediment archaeal communities from the Salton Sea, California, USA - SS_1_D_2 metaG | ecosystem: Environmental > Aquatic > Non-marine Saline and Alkaline > Hypersaline >...
ATCACGCGGTCGTATCCGCCCTCCTGCGTTTCCCCGGTGAGGAGAGGCCAGAAACTCTTGCCGTCCATCTCCGGTGGGATCGGCAGCCCCGCAGCGTCGAGAACCGTGGGGGCCACGTCCTGCATCTGGAGCGTCTGGGGAAGGCGGAGCCCTGCCGGGATGCGGCCCGGCAGTCGAGCGAGCAGCGGTATGTGAAGAACGCAGTCGTAGAGCCCATGATGCTCGTAAAAAACTCCGTGCTCGGTCATGCTTTCGCCGTGGTCTGCCACGACGAGTACCAGGGTGTCTTCGGTCAAACCGAGTTCATCCAGCGTGCCCAGAAGATTCGCAAGATTGTCGTCGAGGTAACGGGTCTCCTGGTTGTAGAGGGCCCGAACGTATTCCGGGTCCGTGATCGGACCTTCCGGGGTCCGGAGCCAGGTGTCTCGGGCGATCATGCCGAAGGGATAGTCCCACCATTCGTCCAGGGTATGGTTGTCCGGATCCGTCGGATTGTCGCCGTCATAGAACAGATGTCGGTACTCGGATGGCGGCGTGAAGGGATAGTGGGGATCCCAGTAGTGGAGAAAGAGAAAGAAGGGATCTCCCGCGTGCGCGCGGAGCCAGGGAAGGACCCGGTTGTCGATGTCCTCACAGGTGACGTTCACCACCAGGGGACGACGGATGCTGGAATCGAGATAGAACTCATAGCCTCTCCCGAACCAAAGCCTTGCCCGCATCAGGTTGTCGGCTGCACACGTGTTGTAGCCCTCGTCCAGGAAGAACTCGGAGAGAAAGGGTGCTTCTCGAGACAGGACGTTCGTCCCTGCATGGGCCACGATCTTGTGACGAATCGCGTGCTGGCCCGTGTAGAGTGTCGTGTAGGAGGGATGGGTTGGAATGGCCGAGCAGTAGAACTGCTCCGCAAGGGCGCCCTCCCCGGCGAGCTTGTCCACGTTCGGGCTGGTCGCATGGGGATATCCGTAACAACCGAGATGATCCGCCCTCTGGGAATCGATTGTGATCATTACTACATTCAGCTTCTTGTCCACGGCTACCTCTCTTCTTGTCTGTTTAACGATCCTTCCGTGTGCAAACTCTAGTTAAGATCCTCTGGAAGAAGCGTGCCGGCCTTCACCAGCCACACACGCTTGATCAGCTTTCGTAAGAGGACTTCGAGATCCTCTGCACAATAGGGCGTCAGCAGGGGGCTTCCCTCCCGGTCCCCTTCGTTCCGCCGGGTCCGTTCTTGTGCCCCCGTAAGGATGGTCTCCGCTTCCGCGGGACGATTCCGGTTCAACGCCTCCTGCGCCCGGGTCAGCTGGTCGAGGAACCACTGCTCAGCATCGGGAGATTCGAATTTCCCCTGTTCTCCGAAGCGGACGACCTCCCCGAATGCCTGGTCGAAGGTTGCCAGGGGAGCCAGCGAGGGGATGGTGAACGTGTTGGAAGGCCGTGACGGCTCTCCCCCCTCCCTCTCCGCCGTGACATGGTAGGTGTTGTACGAACTCTCAAGGGCTGCATCGATGAAAACCGTCTGCTCCGTCTCACCGATTTCTACAGGCGGATTGTTCCCTGAAGCGCGGTAGATGCGAAACCGGTCTGCCCCGCCCGGATGATCCCAGCTCAGGGAAGTGGCGCCTCCACTCGACTCGCCCTCCAGCCGCCAGGGCGGGGTGATTTCGTCCACGGGGCCGGTGTATTGCCCTCTCCAGACCCTGAGGCCGTAATAAGGGTTCGAGGTTCCAAAAAAGAGCCCAATGGGCGTGGAGGCAAAGTTACGGATGCCGATCTCGAGCCCGTCTCCGAAGCCTGCGCGATCGATGATCGTGAAGTACACCCCGTCCCGGGTCGCCGCCAGATCATAGCCCTGCTGACTCCTGAGCACCGCCCCGAGATACGGCCCGTCCATGATCGGCCAGTTCTTCATGTTCAGGCTCGTCATATCGTTCGTGCCGATGTAGAGCCACCCTTCATGCTCTGCCATTCTCCAGATGTGTTCATTCAGGAGCCAGTTGAACCCGGCGTGCATCCCGCTCAGCGGAGCCTTCCACCCCTCCGGCGTGTTCCGGGCCGCCCCGACGAGGAGATCCCAGGTGTCGTCCGGATTGATTCGGACGATCTCCGCCGGCTTGTCCGTTCCCACGTAGAGCCTGTTCTTGAAGACGCACATGCTGACCACCGTGTTGCTCGGGATCGGCTCTAGGTGCCCTCCCCGGGTGACCACGGGCGTGAACTTGTAGGGCGGTTCCCCCGTCGCGTCCGTCTTGACCACGTAATAGCCCTCGAAAGGATCGTCCTGCACCAGCCCGAGATAGAGATATCCGTTGTAGATGCACATCTCGTAGACTTGCATGCCGGGGGGGCTCACGATACGGAAGTGGTCGTTGCCCCCGGCAGGTTTCTTGGACTCATACAACACGCCGTTTCCTCGAACCTCCCCGATCACGATGAAAAGACGGTCGTCGTAGGTGCTCATGCTTCGCATGCTGGCCTGTTTGAAGCCGAGGTTGCCGAGGACCGTTCCCGGGTCCTGGGGGACCGGAGCAAACTCCGTACCGTTTTCCGAGCGCAGGATGCGCGGCGGGCCGATGTCCGGGTTGATCGTCTCCGAGCACACGCCGTCCGCATAGAGGCGCTCCACGCCGTCGTCCGGATCGACGAAAAGCTCCATGTCACGAAAGCCGATATCCCGTGCCACGAACTTCCCGGGATAGCCCTCGATTTCCAGGTCCTCGGGGGACTGGAAGATGCGCTCCCAGGCTTCCGTCTCCGGAGTGAGCGCCCAGATCTCGGCCCGGAGGGGCAGATCCTGCCACATCTCCGTGCACTCCACGTCCGGATCCTTGGGGGGGTACTTGAACACACCACCAACCCGGAAGGCCAGAGCTGCGTCCTGGACGCACTTGTGGGCTCTGGCCGTCCCGACGAAGAGCTTGTCCTTCCACCAGATCATGGACCATGCCTTGGTGTTGTGGCGAGTTCCAAAGCCTTGCTCCACGGCCTCTGTGAATTCGTCTCGAAACAAGGGACGATCGACCTCAAAGGGCTCCACGGTCTCCGGCAGGGCTTCTCCCGGGGTCGGGGCAAAGTCCGACACCCCGCAGGAGGCGATAAGCACCACGAGCCCGAGACTGATCATGATCGCTTTCTTCCTGTGTCCCGTCATCCCTGCCCCGAGTTCATTCCTGTGCTGTTCTTCAGATATAGCTATCTATTTCTTCTTTGTTTTTCTGTCAATTTGCGCCCGCTCCGAACCTCACTTACATTAGATGCATAGGTCTTCGAGAAGTTCAGCTGCCTTCGTTGCTCCACCGTACTGTGCAAAGACTGCGGCCATCCTCTGGGCATTCCTTCGGTAGGAAGGCTCTGCCAGGATTCGTTCCACGCTGGCCCTGAGTCGATTGGGCGAGCACCGTCTCGGGGAAAGACGCAATCCCGCCCCTGCCTCCACGACCCGCTGCGCGTTGTCCGGCTTGTCCCATTGGGTCGGGACGATCACCATGGGGACCCCCGTGGTCAAGCCGGCCAGAATCGTGCTTGCACCACCCGTTGTGACGAGCACATCGGTCCGGGGAAGGAGGTCGCTGTGGGCCACCCAACGCTCGACGCGTATGTTCGGGGCGCTGGGCCCTGTGTCGAGTTCGGAAGGATCACGGTCCTTCCCCGTGGTCATGATGACCTGCATGGGAAGGTTTGCCAGGCCTCGGGCGGCGGCTTGGAGGACAAAGGGGGCTTGGGCGTGCATCGTTCCCTCGGTCACGTGGATCCAGGGTTGATCCGTCCGGACCGCCTCGAACCACGCCGGCGGTTTCTCGTTCTTCTGCTTGTTCCAGACGCAGGGCCCAACGTACCGGACACAGGCGGGCAAGTCCTGTCGCTGGTAGTCCAACTCCGGCACGCTCGGGATCAAATGGAGAGGCACCTGCCCGGTAAAGGCGTTGACAGACCCCGGAATGGGCGGTAGCCCGTATTTCGCTCTCAATTGATTCACATCCTGTCGGAACCCTTTGAGAATCCTGTCGCTCACGGCCTCGACCCCCTGTGCCACGAGCCTCGCGAACCGGCTTCGAGGTTGTGGCAGTCCGAAGCCCCAGGGCGGCGCATCCGGCCCGGGAATCATACAACCGGGGATGAAGGAAGAGATCGCCACCGGGATCGATATCCTTTCCTGGAGGACGAGGAAAGGGCTCCAGAAGGTGGGGTCACAGACGAGACAGTCCGGACGCCACTGTTTCATGATTCCTTCCAGATCGCTCACCTGGTCCGGGACCGTGTCCAGGAGCCAGCCGCGGTAGAGGTCGATCATCCGCAAGGGCCTCTTGATCAGCGAAGGCACCTGGTGCTGGGAGAACATGAGCGTGTCGATATGCTGTTCATCCACCGCACGAAACGGAAAGAACGCGAACCCTTCTCCCTCGACCTTTGTCCTTGCCTGGATTCCCGTATAAAAGGCCACATCGTTTCCCCTGCCTCGAAGGGCGTGGGCGATGGCGATATTCGGATGCAGGTGGCCCGGGAAAGGCCAAAGGCCAAACAGGAATCGTCTCATGTTCGTTCGTAGGTCCCGCAGTTCTTCGCGGGACGCAGAATCCTCCTTTTCTATGTCTTCGTTTTCTGGATTCTCCGCGCGGCCTCCCGCATCCAGATACGATCGAAGAGATCTCCGGGCAGGTGACGCCGCAAGGCGATCAGTGCCTTTGTTCTTCCCCCAACGATGTAGGTCGTGCGGGGGCGTTTCGCGGTCAGCGCTTTGCACACAGCCTCCGCCACCTCCGTGGTCGACGCGGGTGGAGAATGTACCAGGCGGTCGGTCATCTCTTCCAGCCGCAGGAACCAGTCCCGATACGGTCCGTCAGGATCCATGGCGCGCTCGGCCATCTGCCGATTCCTGCTGAAAAGCTCGGTATTCACGAATCCGGGTTGTATCAAACTCACCTGCACGCCGAAGGGCCTGACCTCCTGGGCCAGGGTTTGCGCAAAGCCCTCCAGGGCAAACTTGCTCGCACAATAGGCAGAGCTTCCCAGGGCCGGGAGCTTTCCTCCCACGGAACTCATCATGACGACCCTGCCCCGCCGTTGCGTTCTCATGGTTGGGAGAAAGGCACGTGTGACGGCCATGGTGCCGAAAACGTTCACCGAAAAGACTCGGTGCATTTCCTCATGGGAGAGATCCTCGAAGAACCCGCGAACATTGACGCCCGCATTGTTCACCAACCCATAGAGTCCCCCGGAACGTTCCATCACCGTTTCGACGGCTTTGCCGATGCTGTCGGGAACGGTAACGTCCAGTTGCAGACATTCCACATGCAAGCTCCTTCGAGCCGCGTCGGCCTTCAATGCATCACTTCTTGCCAGATCCCGCATGCTGGCATAGACCTGGAATCCTCGTTCCGCCAGAACGAGAGCTGTTGCGAGTCCGATCCCGGAGGAACAGCCCGTAATCAATACGGCTTCTTTGCTCATGTCTTTCTCTGCCCGCAGAAGCGTAACTGCCTTTCTCTATTCGATGAGGAGGATGGCTGTCTTCACGAAATCCAGACGACTCGAATCCTTGATACGGAAGCCCGCTTCTTCGAAGAGTTCCTCCCACGTCTTCATGGGCGCCAGCTTCTGATGGGTCAGGTCGTGATGGAGCACGTACTGGACGCTCATGCCGGGTCGCTTGCGCATTTGTGCGAGGCTTGGCCGAATGACTTCGAAGATGAGAAGGGGAACCCCCGGGAACGCGCTTCTTACGTTCTTCAACAACTCGATAACGGCACCGGTTCCCCGGTGGAGCATCTCGTGCAGGATCAAGAAGAAAGTGATGACCTCGACGTCCTTCGGCAGGTCCTCCGCACGCTCGAGTTCCGTGAAATCTTGAGTCGACAGGTGAATCCTGTCGCCGAGTCCCGCCTCCAGAACACCCGCTCTGCCCCGTTCGATTGCATCCGGGTTGACGTCGATTCCAAAACCCGTCACGTCCGGGTTGCTCCCGCACAATCGCTTCAGGAAGGTTCCTTCCCCGCATCCCATGTCCAGAGCCCTCTTGTATCCTTCCCGGCTGATTCTTTCGATGGCGAGCGGAAAGTGGATCAGGTCCTCGACCCTCTCACTGCCCCGGATCACGTAGTCCTCGCGCCGGACGATGTCCCTACCGTAGCTTTTCTCTTTCTTGAGCAGTGCTTCCAGGGAGTGGAAGACCGATTCGTAGCCGTACACGGCTTCGAACCATCCCCTCGCCGACGTAGCGATCGAGGCCCCCCTCCTCGTGAGTGAATACTGGGAAGCGCGTTTTTCGAGCAAACCCAGGCCGTGCAGGTAGTCGCATAGAGATGTCAGGATCGCCACGTCCAGGTTCTTGGCCTCGCTGAAGACCTCTGTGTCTACCCAGTCCTCCTCGATGAGTGCGTCGAAAAGCCCGACGTCGAACAAGGTCTGCAGGACGCGGGTCGAGTAGAACCCGCTGATGATCCCGCTCCAGCCTAGGCGATAGGCACGGAAGAATTTGAGGATTTGCGGCAACCCAACGACCCTGATTGTCTTCAGCAACTCAAACATGTTCTTCCTGTCCTGTTTCGGGAGATCGAAACGGAAACGCGGACTGTCAAACGCCCGAAGCGGACGACGGAGGAGGCTCTTCCACAGAGATTCCGAGCCGGGCGAGCTTGCGCTGCACGCCGCGGGAATAGACTCGATCGAACCACTCCCCGGGCAGGTGCCTGCGCAAACTGATGAGGAGTTTGGCCCTCCACCCCACTACGTAACGGAGCCTCGGTTTTTTTGCCTCCAGGGCATTTCGAACCGTCTTTGCCACGTCCGAAGGCCGGATGCGGTTCTTGTCGAGAATGCCGTCGATCATCGTTTCGTTCTGCACGAACCATTCGTGATAGGGGCTGCTAGGGTCAATGGAGGCCTTCGCCTGCCCCCGGTTCACGGTGAAGTGCGGGGTCCGGACGAGTCCCGGTTCGATCAGGGACACGTGTAGCCCCAACGGTGCCGTCTCCAGGGCCAGTGCTTCCCCAAACCCTTCGACAGCGAATTTCCCTGCACAATACGCGCTGATGGTCGTGGCCGCAATCCGGCCTCCCGCAGAGCTCATGATCAGGATGCGTCCCTCCCGAGCCCGTCGCATGTGAGGCAGGACGGCCCGCGTGACCGCCATGACGCCAAAGACGTTTACGTTGAAAAGCTCCCGGATTTCATGGTCCGACAGATCCTCGAAGAATCCCCGGAGCCCAAGTCCCGCGTTGTTCAGAAGACCGTAGATGCCGCCGGACTCGCGGACAACTGTCTCCACGGCCGATTCGATTCCCTGCGTATCGGTCACATCCATGACCAGGGATGTCAAGCGAATCTCTCGATCCTTGGCCTCTTCCTCCAAGGCCTGCAGATGGCTTGGGTCCGGCACGGAGGCGTAAACGTTATGGCCGTGCTGCGCGAGGTGTAGTGCCGTCTCCAGACCGATTCCGCTCGACGCTCCCGTTATGAGTACGCCCTTCCTCATGACTCCCGGCCTTCGGGGTCTTCCGTCGCATCAGACCCCAGAAAGGTTCTCAATTCCTTCACCACCAGTTCCGGGTGTTCGAGGGGACCATAGTGGTCACCGTCCGGCAGGAGCTTCGTGGTGCAGTTAGGAACGCGGTCCTTGAGGTAATCGTAGGTGATCAGAAAGTGCGACTTCGGGCCGTAGATGGCCATCATGGGGCACTGAATCGCCTCGATTTTGTCCAGTGTCATGCCCGCCACCTTTTCATAGTCCTGAACGATACTCGTCTTGAGCAGCTTGGCCAGAGGGTTCTCTCTCCTGGGCATGCCCTTGAAAGGGCCGTAGAGCATCGGGATGTGGGCCGTTTGCCTCAGCATGTAGTCTACATCGTGCCATTTCTCTCGAGGGACCTCGACGCCGAACTCCTCCAGGCGTTTCGCCCAGTAGGCCCACCCTTGCCAGTCCTTGCTCCGTCTCCAGTCGATCAGGGCCGCAATGTTCGGTTCGAAGACGACGATCTTCGAAACGCGCTCCGGATGGCAGATGGCGAAATGCATGGCCACGTCCGCCCCCCAGCTGTGACCGACGATATGTGTCTTCTCCAGGCCGATGTGGTCCAGCAGGCCCTTCAGATCCCCCACCATGTCGGCCGTGGTGTAGCCGGTGAGCGGGGCGTCGCTCCGGCCATGCCCCCGCAGGTCGTAAGCGGTGAACCGAAACTCGCTCTTCAACTTTGCGACCAGATGGAGGAACCAAATCGCCAGATTGCCGCCTAGACCGTGGATCAACACGACGTCCGACCCCTTGCCGGATTGAAGGTAGTGGATCTTTGTTCCGTTTACCGGGGCTTTCTTCATCTCTCCCGCTCGCTCTTATTCGATGTAGCCCAATGCACGCAGGCGTTTGGCCATCTCCGCCTCTGCGTCGGCATCGAACATGATGTTGTCACTTGTTTTCGGTGGGGCGGCCTCCGCGGGGGCTGCAACCCCTCCATAGCGGACAGGGTCTTCTTCGAGGAAAGAGGGCTCGAAGATTTCCTCGGCCACCCGGCCCTCCATATCTTCCGGGATTGCCATGCCCAGGCTGTGGAGAAGCGTGGGGGCAACATCGAGGATGGACAGTTCGTCGGCCCGTATCCCTCCCTGAATCCCCGGGCCTTTCGCCAGGAAGACCCCCAGGGGACGATGCGTTCCGCTCGGCTGCTCGCGGAGCTTCACGGGTGCGTCGGACCCGAGGATCGAAACGAGACCCCCGTCTGCGAGGCCCAGGGTAAGGTCGGGAGCGCGGTGCAGGAAAGGCCCGTCAAAGGCCTCCTCGCGCGTCCAGATCTGTTCCACGAGCCTTGTGTTCGTTCCGGGGCATCGAAGGTTGTAAAGTGAATCGATCAGCTGTTTTCGGAACGTTTCGTATTCGGCCGGAGGAACTCCCGGGTCCGATGCTTTCTCCGCGGTCACGATGTGGATGCCGTTGCTGCTCGGGGTCGCTGCATAGGCCTTCGTCTTTTTCCAGTCGAGCATGGTGACGTGCCGTGCGAGCTGTCCCATCCCCAGGGTGGCCGCATCGCTCTCCCGGGGTTGGTCTGCATCCGCCCAGGCGAGGAGTCCTTCGCTTTCGAGCCATGCGTTGACGAAGAAGGTCATGGTTTGCGGGCCGAAGCCGTGGTCCGATGCGATCAGGAGGGTTGCTTCCGGGCCCGCAAGGGTTTCGATTTCCGCCAGCAGTCGATCCAGCCGGGAAAAGTATGCAAGGGCGGCATCCCGAACACCTTGCTCCCAGGGTTCCGGGGTTCCGGTTTCCCACTCCGGGGCGAGGAACCTCCAGCACAAGTGCTGGATCTTGTCGACGCCATCAAAGAGGATGGCCGTCAGGCCGGACGGTTCTTCACGCATGAGGTGGCGTAGAATGCCGAACCACTGCTCCTCCCTGGCGATGTGCATTTGAATCCAGCTCTCGTATTCGTCCCGGTCGCAACCCTCGAGGGCCTTTTCCTCATGGGCCATGTCCATGGCAACCTTCTTCGGGTCGAACTCGGGGATCGTCTTGATGCTGTCGTAAAGAGCGTCGGGCGAACAGCCGAGGCGCAGCTGGCGCGGTGTCATCCAGCCCCCTGCAACCACATGCCCGTTCAGCCGAGGAGGGGGCATCATGAGGGGGTAATTCAGTGTGGTCACCCGGCACTCGTTCCGGTTTGCGATGGACCATACGGTCTCGCACCGAACGTCTCTGGATGTGGCGAAACGGATGTGGGGGGAGTTGTCCTCCTTGAGGAAGAAATCGAAGACCCCGTGATGCCCCGGGTTTCTGCCTGTCATGAGGGAAGTCCAGGCCGGGGGCGTAAGAGGGGGGACGACCGAGCGCAATTCGGCACGAGCGCCCATCCATCGGAGTTGCTTCAGAAAGGGCATGACGCCCTGATCCACGAGCGGGTCAAGAACGGAAAAGGTTGCACCATCCAGCCCGATCAGCACGGTGCGTTTTGTCACGAAGGCCTCCCGGTTGTCTTACAAGGTGAAGGAATTGTCTTCTTCGGATTCGTCCTTCTACGCCGTGGCGTTCAGGTGTTGGTGGACGAAATCGACGAATTGGTCGATTTGAATATCGCGAACCTCCTGTTCACCGATCTCAGCCAGGAACTCCGCAAAAGGCATCGATCTGTCGTAATGCTCCTGGATGGTAGTGCCCAACACCACCACATCGATGGATTCGAGTCCGAGGTCGGCTACGAGCCACGTCTGGGGGGTGATCTCGTCGGAGTCCTCCCACTCCTCGTCCATCTTCCTGAGGAGGTTCAGCACCGTTTCAAAAACGTCGTCACGGGTTTCAGCGGTCATGCTCACTCCTTTTGAGGACGGTACTGGCGACGATGTACTTGCCTTTTCGAAGGGTACGGACGCGAATCGGTCGGTTTGTCAGGTCCGGAAAGGCCTCGAGAAGCTCGCCGCACAATGCGACCTTCACTTCGCCTGCGGACGGGTTCACCTCCTGCACGACCAGGCTCGCCGGATGCTCCATGCATCCCCGTCCCAGAGCCCTGGCCGCGGCTTCCTTGGCAGACAAGGAGCGGACGAGCCATTCCTCCTGCGACGACCCGTTGTTGGAACACAGCAAGGCCCTCTCCTCGGGCAGGAAGGCCGTGTTCTCCACGCCATCTTCCAGGGCGCGAATTTGTCCGATGTCGATACCGAAAGACAGGTTTCCATCCGGACTTCCGGCCACGGCTACCATCAATCCGTCGGTATGGGCCAAGGAGAGGAGGGGGATCGAATCGACGTCTCTTGCCCAGTCTCCGTCCGGGAGGATACGCCCGAATGCGTCCTGCTTGATTTCAACGTCTGTGGGGCCGATGGTCAATCCGTACCTTCTCTTGAGGTACGTGCGAACTGCGTCTTTTGCCAGGAGCCTTTCCAACAGCCAATGGGCGGAACGCTTCTCGGACAGGTTCAGACCACGGAACTCGGCGCGCTCGTTCCTGTTCAGAATCAAGTGGGCGAAGACATGACTCCAGAATTCTTCGTCGCCCCTGTAGAGCGCGTCCAGTTGAAGGCAACAGAGGGAAGTCGATTCCTGAAAGGATGCGAACGGCTCCTTCCAGGACTCGCTCGGAATCACCTCGATCGGTGAAAGCAGGAAGGAGTAGGCTCGCGCCGGCAGGCCGAAGCGTTTGTCTTCCCACGCTTCCAACCTCATCCACGGTTTTCCGTCTTCGCCGATGAGGTCGAAGTCGGAAAAGACCCGTTGAGAGCCCTTGAGCCCGGTTCTGGCGAGACAGGTCACCTTCCGCCCCACGCCCTGTTGTGGCCGGTACAGGTACAAGGCCTCGAAACGATAGGGAAAGACGAGGAACCCTTCTTCCAGGTGTTCCATGGTCCAGAACCCGACGATTTGCCCCGCTGCATCGAGCACGACCGGGTCTGTCAGGAAGCCGCCGCACCTCGGAGGGGAGAAGAAGTCGTCCCAGGGCAGGACTTTCAGGGTGGCTACGGAACCGTCCTCACCCCATCTGTCCACGGAGCTCACGCCCTGCCAGCGTGGGCCATGGAACATCTTTTCTGCATACAGCTGATCCGGCGTCCAGCGGGAAGGCCTCTCGTTGCGCAAGGAAAACCCGCTCACGCCCGGCGGCTCCGGGTAGTCGCTACCGAAGAGCACCGTTCCTTCCGTAAAGGGGACGGCGCCCGATGATGGATCTTGTTCAGAGGCGAAGATCCCGACACGGACTTCATGGCTCCCCGGTTCCCGCCTTGCCACGGCTTTCAGGGTGACCGGTGGCGCGTCGAACAGGACCCAACGATGACCACGGAATCCCTTCATGCCGATGACGACCTCGTTTTCCACGAGCAGGCTCGCCGCCTCGGCCATCATTTCCATACTCATTGTCAGCGGCATGACCGGGAGCGCGGTGAGGCTGGGGTCGGTCTTGGAGACCTGCCGGCCGATCGTGTGGTCCTTCAGGAACAGGTCTCGTTCCGGGTCAAACACGCGCGTGGCGACCAGTTCGCGGTCGGGCGAGCAAGAGAGAATTTCGTCGATCAGGGGAAGCTTCGAAACCGCCTGCACGAGGGAATCTTCCCCCTCCACCACTACCACCTGGGGCTCGAGTTGAACGGTGGCCTCAGAGCCTTCTCCCTCCGCCGCAAGCCTGGAGAGAGACGCGATCATGTCCCCGAGGGTCTTCTCTGCAGCAACCTTTTCCAGGTCTTCCGTTTTGAGGGCCGGGTTGCTTTCCCACAGGGACCCAAGGATCTCGATGCGCTTGATCGAATCAATGCCCAGGTCTGCCTCCAGATCGACCGTGGGGTCGAGCATCTCGACAGGATAACCGGTTCTCTCACTGATGCGGGAGAGGAGCAGCACTCTTATGCTGTCTGCGGACATCCCTCCGGATGGGCCGGCTGGAGGTTCTTCGATGCCTACAGTCGGCGCATGCGACGGGTCGCTTCCGGCAGGAGCCTGCTCCTGTGGCTGGGCCGGGGTCTCGGCGCCGCCTGTGTCATGGCCTCTTGCGGTTACGCCTCGTTCTTTTTCGAGCCGGGAGAAGGCCTCGGAGAAGTCGTGCCCGGAAGCCACTGCGGCAGGGTTCCCGGAACCGGTCAAGTAGGCGTCCATCACCTCCCTTTGAATCTCCAGGAAGCGTTCCATGGTGTTGAAGTAAGCCTTCATCGCGTCATCGGAGGCCCCTGACCCCAGGGGAGAGGGACAGAATTCCGCGTCATCCGCTCCTGTAAGGGCCTGTTGAGTGTCATCGGGGGAAACGGTCGGGCGGTGCCTCCTTGCTTCCGGACCGACCCGGAGACGGGGAAGTTCCTGTTCGATCTTCATCGACTCGAACCGGTCCTTCGGCGGTTCTGCTTCTTCCTTCTTCGGTTCGAGGGGGATTCGGCTCGAAGGCCTGTTTGCGTAAAGATAATCGATCGACATGGAAACCCCCTGGGCGGCGAGAAGGCCTACGACGTGATGGATCTGGGCGACGCCCGAGCGGGCCGTCGTGTTCGCAGCCAGGGCAAGGCCATCCCGTTTCCCGAGAATGTCGCTGACAAAGGAAGTCAGGTTGCCCCGGGGGCCCACCTCCAGAAAGATGCGGATTCCGTCCTGGTACATCCTTTCGATCGTTTGTCTGAATCGCACCGGCTCTGCCCAGTGGTTCACGGCGATGTTGTGAATCTCTCCCCGATCGTCAGGGAAAAGGTTCGCAGTGGTGCACGAATAGACCGGCAGGCACCCAGAATCGGTGATCCACTTCTCGAATAAGGGCCGCAGTTCCTCTGCGTAGGCCCTGAACAGCGGCGTGTGATAGGGACGATCAAAGGGCAGGACTTGGCAGATGATCCCCTGCTGGCCGAGTTCCTTGATCGCCTGGTCGATCGCAGGCTCGGCGCCAAGGAAAACGACCTGATGGGGGCAGTTGTCCATGGCGATGTGGATGTCCCCATCCATCCCCTTCAGGCTGTCCCTGACCGTTTCCGAGGCAGTGCCGGCAGCCACGAGCTTGACCTTCTGCACCACGTCCCTAGCGGTTGCCTCCTGATAGATGCGATGCAATTCCGCTATGTACTGCCGGTAACGGGACTCGTCGCCGACGTCGAGCAGACCGGCAGCCTCGAAGGCGGTGTACTCGCCCGTGCTGTGGCCCAGGAGGCAGTGGGGACGGATCTCGAGGCGGTTGAAGATCTCGAGGGCGGCCTGGTTGGCCGTGAGAACGGCGGCGACCGCACCGGCCATTCGCCACAGTTCGCCCCTTTCCTTCGGCCGGCCCGCCTGTTCCGCCGCCTCGGGTCGAGGAAAGACGATTTCACTCGGGACGAAGTCGCTCGAAAGGCCACAGGCGTGGAAGGCCCGGTCGATCCGGTCAAAAGGTGCTCTCACCTCCGGGAAGCGGATGCAGAGGTCGGAAAGCATGTGCGGGTACTGAGACCCTTCGCCCGGAAAGAGGAAAGCGAGCTTGCCCCGGGGATGCAAGGGCTTTTCGAAGAAATAGATGCCTTTCTTGCTCTTGATGTCTTTCGTCTTCGGGTCGGACAGGCGGCCGATGGCACGGGAGAGCTTGTTTTCCAGGTCCTTCAACGAAGAGGCGACGATGGAGAGGCAAAGGGGAGGGTCCCCGGGCAGCGTGTTGATCGTGCAGGCAAGATCCACGGGAGCTGTACCCGGTTGCCGGGAGAGAAAGGACCGGAGCTGCTCCGCCTCTCGGACCAGAGCTTCTCTTGAATTCCCCTTCAAGAGAAAGACTTCACAATCCCCGGAGTGATGAAGGGTTGTCTTCATGGCGCCCCAGTGTACTCTTCGACGATTACGTGGGCATTGATACCTCCGAAACCGAAGGCATTCACGCCGGCTCGTCTCGGTGTTTGCGCCCCGTGTATCCAGGGCCTGGTTTCTGTGTTGATGTAAAAGGGGGACTTCTCCAACTCGAATTTCGGGTTCGGTTTCTCACAGTTCAGCGTTGGAGGCAACACCTTGTGGTGTAGAGCGAGTGCAACCTTGATCAGTCCCGCGATTCCTGCTGCGGGAATCGTGTGGCTGATCATCGATTTCACCGATCCCAAGGCGCAGGTGGGAGAGCTTCCCGGCCGCCTCGAGCCGAAGACGCGGCGCAAGGCCCCCATCTCTGCGAGGTCCCCGACCGGCGTCGCAGTGCCGTGGGCCTCGATCAGCCCGATGGAGTCGGGAGAGATTCCGGACCCATCATAGGCACGTCGGATGGCCAGTTCCTCGCCTTCCACACGAGGTGTCATCACCCCGGCCCCGCGGCCGTCGCTCGATGTCCCTACCCCCTTGATCAGGGCGTAGATGGAATCTCCGTCTCGTTCCGCATCCTTGCGACGTTTGAGGACAATCGTGCCAGCCCCCTCCCCAAGGAGTGTGCCGTCCGCATCTTCGTCGAAGGGCCGTATTTCGGATCGCCGAGATAATGCATTGAGCTGACAGAAGATCATGAGCAAATGAGGCGGGGTGGATGCCTGTACCCCGCCTGCCAATACCACGTCGCACTTCCCGGCGAGCAGGTCATGCATGCCCAGGTCCACGGCAATCATGGACGAGGCGCAGGCCGCATCCACGAGAAAGTTGGGGCCCATGATATCGAGGCGATTGGCGATACGACCGGTGAGGATGTTCGGGACCAACCCGGCCGCTGTCTCCGCATTGAAGGGGGGCAGGCTTGCCTTCAGGGCCTTTCGAATCTCCCCGAGCTCTTGCTCGTCGTACTCCGGATGGAGAGTCTTCAGGATCGCCAGGGTCTGATCCACGACCATTCCGTGCTGGAACAGGGTGGCCCAGCCCCGGTTGATATACGTTCCTCGACCGATGATGACCTCGGTTCGACGGCCGTCGAGCGGCCGGTCGCCGTACCCTGCATCGGCAAGGGCCTCGTAGGCGAGCCGCAGGGCAAGGTAATGGTCCGGTTCGCCGCCGTCCACGGAGAGCGGTATGACGCCGTAGTCGAGGGGGCTAAACCGGGCCAGGTCCCCCAGGTAGCCTCCCCTCTTGCAGTAGATCCGATCGTTCTCCTGCGAGTCGGGGTCGTAGACCATGTTCGCCCACGCGTCATCCGGAGGGTCGGTGATTGCGCTCACCTTGGAGACGATGTTTTCCCAGTATTGATGCAGGTTCGGAGCCCCGGGGAAGATCGCGGACATGCCGACGATCGCGATGTCTTCGGGGACGGGCGCCTTCCGTGGTTTCGCTTGATCTCTTTCTGACGTCATTGTGAAACCTTGGGGGCCTCTTCCCAGGGGATACCGATGGCCTCGTTGAGCGCCTTGCTGCAGGTCGACTCTGCCTGTTCGAACATCCCCAGAACGTTGCCCGAGGCGTCGACAAAATACAAGTCAGTGCGCATGACGAGACTGGATGGATCGGCAAAGGTCCGCAGGTGGCACCGAAGCCCGGCCCCCGAGAGCGATCCATACCTGTGGTAGACGGGAAAACGGGAGGGCAGGGGGGTGAAGTCGTGCTGGATCCTTGCCCAGAGGATCGCAAGCTGGAAACCGCTGTCCACGACCACGGGATCGATGATCCACTCACCCTCCGGGGAATCCGAAAGGCATGCTTCCGGCGTCGAGGGAGCGACCGTGGCGATGATCCCTTCTTCGCTGATTCCCTCGATTTTCGATATGCACTGAAGGGTTGGTCCGTGGA
>Ga0180434_10004886_pt1 | contig 16082 bp, 13 predicted proteins | sample SS_ome_7_FD_132453 | JGI IMG/M metagenome (GOLD analysis project Ga0180434, IMG submission 132453) | Hypersaline lake sediment archaeal communities from the Salton Sea, California, USA - SS_1_D_2 metaG | ecosystem: Environmental > Aquatic > Non-marine Saline and Alkaline > Hypersaline >...
ACATTTTTTCTGTTCATATTTTTTATTTTAATCGCCATTTTTCACCCATTGAGGCAAGCCGATCTTACTGCATCTGCTTCGTTACAGGGCATTCGTAGTGAAGGACCACGACTTCATGCCCTGTGCCTTGCATCTGCAGCAACCTCGACTTGTGAATAATCCAGGTTAATGGATAAAATTATATCATTTTTTTATAATTCTGGACTGTTCATAAAAAGGCTGATATGTATAATAAACAAATATTATGAATAAAGCAGGCAAGAAGATCGGATTAATGGGAAGCATTACTTCAGATATGATCACTTTGCCTTCAGGAAAAACAAAAAAAGGTCTGGGAGGAGTGCTTTATCCCGCCTCTGTCCTGTGCGGGCTGGATAAAGAGGTCACTCTTATCACCAACCTGGCAGAGGAACTTGCTCCTTTTGTTTCCCGTTCTATAAAAAACTGGTCCACCCTTCATCTAGATGGAGTTCTCAAGGTCCCTGGTCCAGGAAACAGAGTGAATCTATTTTACCCCGAAAAAGGGGAGCGGCAGGAAATCCTGGACTCTGTGGTCCCCTCATTAGAACCACAGAGGATCATCAACAGACTCCCTGATATTGATTTTCTCATATTACTGATGATTTCTGGTTTGGATATTACATTGGAAAATTGGGATAAAATAAAAGAAAAAGCCGGATGCCCTATATGGATGGATATTCATTCTTTGGCATTGTCCCCAGAATTGGGCCGACTCCGGAAATATGTTTCTCTAACCCTTTGGCCGGAATGGGTCCAAGGGGTAGATTATTTGCAGGCCAACAGACAGGAAGTGGCTTCTATGCTGGGATATCCGGAAAAGGATATCCATGAAAAAGATCTGTATTCATTTGGAGAATCAGTATTAAAACAGGGGATCAAAGCTGTTTTTATCACTCTTGGAGAGCAGGGAATCCTGGTATGCACTTCCCAGGGAATGAAAAAGATGAGGCCAGATGATTCTGATTCAGTAGTAGATACCACAGGATGCGGAGATGTTTTTTGCGGTGCAGCTGTTTCTATGTTGTCAGAAGAAAAAAAGGTCATGGAAGCGGTACGTTTTGGATTGAAGCTGGCTTCTCGAGCGGCTGGGAATACAGGTATCCAGGAGACCTTTAAAATGGCACAAGAACTAAAAATCAATCGTAAAAGAGGGTTTGATGAAGAATAGCAGTCAAATAAAAAGTATTGTTTGTTTATCTCTTTGTTTTTTGATTTTGATGTTTTTGACCTACTGTGCCAGAGAAGCTCTGAAACCCAGCCTTATGATAACTCCGTCAGGGCTGAATTGGGTGGATAAAACCCTAAGAAAAATGACAGTGGAGGAAAAAATCGGACAGATGATAAGCTGCCGGTTTTCAGGACATTTCTACAACCTGGAAAGCCCGGCTGTAAAGAGGCTGGAATCTCTGGTGGAGGAACAGAAAATAGGAGGACTGATTATTTTTGGGGGAGAAGCTTTTGAGTCAGCTTATTTGATAAACAAACTCCAGGAAAAATCTGATCTACCGCTCCTCATATCCTCTGATCTGGAAAGGGGATTGGGAAATCAGATTGATGGCGCCACCCTGTTTCCTCCTTTGATGTCAATCGGAGCTGCAGGATCCCAGGAATTGGCTTATCAAATGGGCGAGGTCACAGCTGAGGAAGCCCGGGCTGTGGGAATACATATCACTTATGCTCCGGTGGTGGATGTGAACATCAATCCTCAAAATCCCATCATAAATACCCGTTCAGTGGGAGAAGATCCAGAGCAGGTGAGTCGATTAGCCGCTGCTTTTATCAGAGGCTGTCAGGAAAATGGATTGATCGCCACAGCAAAGCATTTCCCGGGACACGGAGATACGGATGTGGATTCTCATACCGAACTTCCTGTCATAAACGCTGATAAGAAAAGACTCAATCAAGTTGAATTATTCCCTTTTAAAAAAGCCATTGAGGCCGGTGTCCAGTCTGTGATGACAGCACATATTCATGTCCCGGCACTGGATCCCACTCCGGATCTTCCTGCCACTCTTTCCCCCTTTATCATAACAGAACTGCTAAGAGAAAAACTGGGTTTTGAAGGGCTTATCGTCACAGACGCTATGGAAATGGGGGGAATCACCACTCTGTATTCCCCGGAACAAGCTGCCATAAAAGCTGTAAAAGCAGGAGTGGACTGCCTTCTCCTTCCTCTTGAGACCGAAAAAGTCATCCATGCCCTGGTTCAGGAAGTCGAATCAGGAGCGATAAGCGAATCAAGAATAAATGAGTCTGTAACAAGGATTTTGAAGGCCAAGGCAAAACTGGGACTTCACAGAAATAGATTGGTGGATAGGGAAGCACTGCCCCGAATCCTGGCATCACCAGAGCATTTGGATGTGGCCAAAAAAGCCTTTGAAAGATCTGTTACTTTAGTAAAGAACAAAAAAAGTATCCTCCCTCTCTCCTGCGGAGATAGAAAAATGGCGGTCTTTTCTTTAAGCAGCGATAAAGGAGGTTTTTTCGCCGGACAGAGCTTTATCCAGGAAGTCAAAAAGAGATGCCCGGAAGTTCAAGAATTCTATGCGGATGCTTTGACCGGAAATGACTTCATTAAAGAAGCCGTGGAAAAATCATATGAGGCTGATGTGCGGGTCATGGCTCTTTTTTCAAGGCTTTATTCGAGAAAGGGGAGTGTGGGGCTTCAGGAAAGACATATTCAGCTTATCAATGAATGTGCCCGGGAAGAAATACCTTTGGTGGTGATATCCTTTGGAAGCCCTTATTTTGTGAAACACTTCCCGGATGTGGATGCTTATATTTGTGCCTACCGGAAAGCCTCTCCAGCCCAGGAAGCAGCCGCGAGAGCATTGTTTGGAGAGATTGGGTTTCACGGAAAGCTGCCTGTATCCATTCCAGGGCATTATGACCTAGGGCATGGAATTATCCTGGAAAAAAATATGAATAATTCAGAAAAACATGAATAATTCAAGGAAGGAAAAGTAATGATGAAAGAAGCATTGGTATGCGGAGCCGGTGGTTTTATCGGGAGTCACCTGGTCAAAAGGCTAAAAAAAATGGATTATTGGGTCAGAGGGGTAGACCTCAAGAAACCTGAATTTTCCGAAACAGAAGCGGATGAGTTCATTATCCTGGATTTAAGGGAACCGGAAAACTGCGAAAGAGCGGTTATTTCCCGAAAAGGAAAGCCTTTTGATGAGGTCTATCAGTTGGCTGCGGATATGGGAGGGATGGGATTCATTGAAACCGCAGAATGTGAAATCATGAGAAACAGCGCTCTGATAAACATTCACATGATCCATTCCAGTGCCAAAGCTGGAGTGAAAAGATACTTTTTTTCATCATCCGCCTGTGTTTACCGAAACATGGAATATGAGGAGCCGGAACTTTCTGAGGAAGATGCTTATCCTGCTTTTCCGGACAATGAATATGGCTGGGAAAAGCTTTATGCAGAGCGCATGGCTATGGCTTATGGAAGAAGATATGACATAAAAGTAAGGCTGGCTCGATTTCAAAACTGTTTCGGTCCTGAGGGCACGTGGCGGGGAGGACGGGAAAAGGCTCCCGCAGCTTTGTGCCGGAAAATCGCAGAAGCACATGATGGAGGAAAGATTGAAGTGTGGGGAGATGGGACTGCCATGAGAGCCTACACCTACATTGATGATTTGCTGGATGGAATCATTCTGCTCATGCACTCAGGCCTTGAAAATGGCGTGAATATCGGACGACAGGAGTATGTTTCTGTAGATGATCTTGTCAAAACCATTGCTGAGGTAGCTGGTAAAGACATCAAGACAAAGCACATCAAAGGACCAGTGGGAGTCCAGGCAAGAAACTTCAAAATAGACAGAATAAGTTCGATTGGGTGGAAGTCCAAATATTCACTCAAACAAGGAATCAAACGCACTTATCCGTGGATAAAAAGCCAGATAGAACAGGCAAAAAAAGAATAAAAGACGTAAAATTGAAATCAAATCAAGGATAGAAACAAACAGCATGAATTTGAATAAAGGAGCCTAACCATGAAAAAAAAGAGCTTATGGATTCTTGCATTTTTATTGGTTTTTTTGGTAAGTCAGGGTTATTCCCAATTTGGATTCCGGTACACCAACATTGAAATCCGGGATCTGATTAGAACAAACAAACTGAATCAACTGCTGATACCGATTATGGAAGAATACAATATTGATTGTTGGATTACCATCACGCGGGATCCCTGCGATGATATGACCAATGTCATATGGGAAAGAGACAGACAGCTGGATCCCATAGCGGAATATATCGGAGGAGAAGATGTGAAAGTTCCCGCAGCTTTTATATTCACCGCCGATGGGGACAGAATAGCCATTGTAGGGCGAAGAGATGCTAAAGCGGTCAAGGATACGGATATTTACAAAGACATAAAGGAATACCCCTATAACCGGGAAAAAGGACACAGTGAATTCTTGGTTATACTGAGTGAGACAGTCAAACAGCTGAATCCAAAAAATATCGGATTGAATTATTCTCAAGAAGAAGGGGTGGCTGATGGACTGACCTTAGGACTAAAGAATATGTTTGATAAAGCTGTAGGCGAGGAGTATTCCTCGCGGGTGATTTCTGCAGAAAAAATAATCATTTCTTTATGGAACCGGAAAGTGAGAGAAGAAATCCATCTCATTGAAAAATCAACCGAGAAATCAGAAGAGATAACCATAGAAGCCCTGAAAATGGTAAAGCCTGGGGTCACCACAGCACGAGATATTTATAATTTCATTCGAAGAAGAGTCAAAGAAGAGGGGATGGGACCAGGTTGGCAGGAATGGTGGTGCCCCACTGTAAGTGTGGGAACATTCAGATTAGGAAGTCCGCCCTCAGATAAGGTTGTGGAGAGGGGAGATCTTATTGTCATCAATTCCGGATTTCTGGTGGAAGGGTATATGTCTGATATTAATAAGGTTGCTTATGTTTTAAAAGAAGGGGAAGATAGACCACCGGAATTGATAAGAAATATGTTTGAAACATGTTTGAAAGCTACTGAAGCGGCTGTGGAAAAAATAAAACCTGGTGCCACCGGATATGAAGTGGATAAAGCAGCAAGAGATGTGGTGAAAAAGAGCGGATTTAGGGAATATGGTCATGCCACAGGACACACCACTGGAGTTTGGGTTCATGGTTTGGGAATCGTTCTAGGACCGCCCTGGAAAGCCTACGGAAAAAAAATTCATATGAAGATGCATGTAGATGACATTTATGCGGTGGAGCCCAGTATTACTGCTTATTATGAGGAACAGGGCGGAAATATTCGAATCCATCTTCAGGAGATGATCATTGTAGAGGAAGACGGAGCCCGGTACATGAATCATCCGGTAAAAGAAATCATGTTGATAAAATAGGAGAGCCAAAAACCTAAATTCTGTTTTTAATCAATGTCCAGAGTGCGATAAAACCATCTTTAACTTTAATTTTTTTTCCCTCACTTATAGTCCGGGGTTTATAAAGGATTGAAATTTCTTTGATAAAGTAGCCTTTCTTCAGTAGTTTTGAAGTAATTTCTGGTTCGATATCAAAACCTTTTGAGGTGAGTGTTATATTGTTTAATGTGTTTTTCCTGAAAAATTTATAACAGGTTTCCATATCTGTTATTTTTTGGTGATAAAGCCAACGAGTGATCAATGAAAGAAATTTATTTCCTAAATAGAATAAAGTCAGTTTATGATTATTATTTTTTCCTAAAAACCTGGAACCATAAACGATGTCATTATTGTTTTCAATGAAGGGTTTGATAAGTTTCAGGTGATCTTTTGGGTTGTATTCTAAATCAGCATCCTGAATTCCGATTATGGTTCCTGTGACCTGCTCCAATCCTGTGCGAACAGCAGCTCCTTTTCCAAGATTTTTATCATGTTTTATAAGGGTTATATCAGAATACTGTTTCACAAGTTCATTACATTTTTTCAAGGTGTTGTCTTGGGAACAATCGTCCACAATAATAATTTCTTTTGGTATGGGATATTTTTGAAGTACAATTTTTTTTATTATGGTTTCGATTGTTTTTTCTTCATTATAAACAGGGATGATAAGGGAAAGTTTTTCATTTGGATTTTCTTTTATTCTTTTCATTTTAATTTGATGAGGCTCCTGGCTCAGTAACTTCAAACAATTTGTAAGGCCCGCTCTCAAACACAGGCAAATAGATCCGGGGAATATAATTTCCTCTGATGAGGACATAGTCTGCATCCCATTTTTCTGCCAGGGAAAACAAGATATTCAAATCCCATGTTGAGCGGACAAGTCCTTTTTGAACTTCCTCTGCCTTTTGATGAATTTTTTCATAAAGGGAGGGATCCACCCAAACCAAATGAATCATATCCTCGTTTAAGGTAGTCCGCCATGAAAGAATCCTAAAATTATTCCCTTGAGGGGGAGTTATAAAAGTATCATTTTTTTGGGTATGATTCCGGCACCATAAGCGAACTTCATTCCAGTTTTTATCCGTTTTTCTCTCAAAATAATCATGCCGTAAAAAAGAGACTGTAAGCACACAATAGGCCAGGAGCAGTAAAATGAGGACTTTTTTAAGGAAAGCACGGCGTAAGGGTGGGAGGGTCATTAATAAAAGCAAAATCCCGACTCCAATAGGCAGAGGACTGTGAGAAGGCCCCCATCCAGGCTTCCAAACAAGAACCATCCCCATAACTCCAATCCCTAAACCGAGTCTCATAAATTGATCCAGGGATAGAGGGAGGAATAAACTCAGTTTGATCCATTTCTTCTTAAACATTGAGTAAAACCAATATACTCCCATAAAAACAAGCGCCCACCGTGAATCCAGGATGGAAAAGCCCACTACTCCCATAAGAAGGATGAATGCCCAAAAATCTTTTTCCTTGGAGTGAGAAGCGCCTCCTGAAATCAGAATAAAGGTCAAAAAGGTTATCCATAAGAAAACACGCATAGGCTGGAGTAGGCCTAAGAGGGGAAGTTGAGTCACAGCAGCTCCGAGAGAGAGGATCATCCCTGCTGGAATTCCCCAAATAACGAACCGGATCAGCCACTGAGCATTTTGATTTTTTCTGAGTTCCTTATGGGCAGCGACCAGGGCGGTTGCCATGAAAGCTGCCATCCAGACCCAACCATAAAGATTCTGATTGAATGGAGACACATGCTTACAGGTTCCTTTTTCCAGCATGAACAGAGCGCCTTCTTCTCCGGATAGCCCTGGCGGAGACATAAACAAAACATACAGCAAAGAACAAATTAACAGAGGAATCATTCCGCTGGCGTGTTTTTTCCAATTTTTTCTATCCAAGACAAGTAGGGGAGGGGCGGTGATCAAGAAAAGATGAAAAGCCATAAGGGAATGAAAAAAGATAGATATCCCTATGCAGAGCCAGAACAAGAAGAAACGCTTTTGAAATAAAAAAATGAGAGCGGCTGTACCTAAGACAAGGACCACTGTTTCATGAGTGATCAAAGGTTTGAACAGAACGATGTTTCCCACGGGAACGGATTGGGGAAGAGAGGTCCAGGTTGCAATGATGATAAAAAACCAGAATCCCTGTCTAAATTCTTGGGCCAAATAATACAAAAGGAGGATAAAAAGAATTTTAAATAGGGCATAAAGAATGTGAACCACTTGTTTGACATTTTCCGGAGAAATACCAGCAGATTTAACGCCAAAAGCCAGAGAATCATAGAACAAACTTCGAAATTTTTTTAAAGCACTCACCACTGAGTCATTTGGAAAAAGTTGAGGATCAGCGGTTTGGAGAACAGGAAGGAGATATCTGCTGCTGTTTCTTAAGGCATGATGGAACTTTGAGCCAAATATAGAGATGAGGATGAAGAAAAGAATAAGAAAACAAGCAGCAGCTTTATTTTTCAGAAAGCTGGAGGAGAGAGAAGAAATTTGGTTTTTCATAGATAAAAAAAGATAATTTGATATACCTCCTAAAAAATTTTATGTATTATAGAAAAAATGTGGGTTTATGTTCAAGCTAAAATAAGGAATTAAAAAAAATCAAGAAATTTTTCATGAAGCAATGAGAGGTTGTTTATGAGTCAATCTAAGAATCTCTGGGATTATCTAGTTGTTTCCGCATCACATAAAAATCAAGCGGCTTTTTATGAATCCCAGATCAAATTAAGGAAGAACCTGGATCTGATCCCGGAGTTTAGGCACAGCCTTGTGGTATCTGATCCTGAGGGCTGTCGAATTGGAAGCGGAGGCAGTACTATTTATTGTTTGATGCAGGTGGTTGAGAAAGAGCAGGAACAGGCTCCATTATTATCAGATCTGAGAAACCCCTCCACTCTTATTGATACTCTGAAAGGCTCGAGAATTCTGATCATCCATGCTGGTGGGGATTCCAGAAGACTCTCATCTTACAGTGCTTGTGGAAAGATATTTATTCCTCTCCCGGGTGAAAGCAAAAGCGTGGTGGAAAGAACTCTTTTTGACCGAATTGTGGATGTTTATAAGAAGCTTCCCGAGCCTGCCTCCAAAAAGGGTCAGATTGTGGTTGCCACAGGAGATGTAGTCCTTGATTTTGATCCAGAAAAAACTTTTTTCCATGACCAGGGCGTAACCGGACTGGGGTGTTTGGCAGAACCGGGGACAGCTAAAAACCATGGAGTATTCTGCGTTTCTAAAAAACAGAAAAAAGAAGTGAGGGTTTTTCTTCAAAAACCTTCTATAAAAAAACAAAAAAAGCATGGCGCCTTAGATCATCAAGGAAAGTCCATCCTGGATATCGGGATATTGAATATTGATTTTGACACCATGTCCCGATTGTTTGAACTTTGTGAGGTCTCCAAAGACTCGGAAGGAAAAGTGAATTGGAATGGACCTGTGGCTCAAAAAATCATGGATCAAGGAATGAATTTGTACCGAGAATTCTGCTGCTCATTGGGTTCTGAAGTTGATTTTTCTTTCTTCTGTAAGGCGGTTCGTGAAAGCAGCTCCAAACTTCCAACAAATATTCTTCAAAAAATCTTTGATTCATTAAAAGATGTATCATTTTATCTGAATCTTCTGCCGCGGTGTGGTTTTTATCATTTTGGAGATGTGAAGCAGATCATCCAGAGTGGCTTGGATGTTCTGAAATTAGATTCCGTCAGTTCCCCCAAAAACAAAGTTTTGAGCATCAACAATGTTTCGGAAAAAAGCGGTATTATAAAAGGAAAAAAATCTTGGGTAGAGGGATGCCGGCTCAGATCATCCCTTACTTTGAAGGGAGAAAATGTGGTTGTGGGTGTGAATGTGAACCAACCATTGGAGCTTCCTCGAAAAGCATGTCTGGATGTTATCCCCGGGAAAAACAAACTCGGTGAAAGGGTATATTTTATCCGTTGTTATGGAGTGAATGATGACTTTAAGGCCCCTGATATAGATCAGATTGATTTTTGTGGTTATCCTTTAAAAGAGTGGCTCAGGGAAGTGGGGGCTGGAGAGGGAGACATATGGCCGGAAAAAGAACCGGATAAAACCCTATGGACCGCCTGTATGTTCCCTGCAATAAAAAAGGCAGGAGATTTTGGAACCTGGATATGGATGGTTGATCCTAAAAATGCGAATGGGGAGAAGAAAAAGAAGTGGCTCCAAGAAAAAAGATACAGCTTGAGAGAAATATTTATACTATCGGATCAGAAAGAATTTCAAAAAAGGCGGCAGGAAAACAGGTTCAAAAACATTGGTGAATCACCGGAAAAAATCCTTCATCCGGAATCTGTTTTTTCAGCCAAAGAAATGGCTTATATCCTCAAAAACAGTGAAGATGAAAAAGGTTCTCAATGGATCACCAGCCTTATCAACCATGCCCACACCTGTTTTCATGATGGTGAGTTTAGGGATGACCTGGGAAAACTCAATGTCTCCAGAATTCTGCACACTCTAGGATCAGCATTATTATTGATAAAAAAAGATATGAAGTCATTAGATATGTTAAAAAAGGCATACCTGGCCATTGAAAAAGACAAAATAAATTGGCTGGAGTCAATGGGGCTAAGTATCGGATCGTCTGAAAGCATCGAGGATTGGGCGGAGAAATCAAAGGGAGCGGCTTTCAGTCATTTGCGCAGGACCATTGTTCTAGGTAAGGATTTGGGCAAGAAATATCCAAAAAACGCTTTAAGGAGCGATGAAATAATTTGGGTTCGTGCTCCGGCCAGGCTGGATTTAAGTGGAGGATGGACAGATACGCCCCCTTATTCCCTGGAGAAAGGGGGCTGTGTGATAAATGCAGCAGTCAATCTGAACGGACAACCTCCCATTCATGTATATGTACGGGTCTCCCAAAAGCCTCACATTAAAATAAATTCTATTGACCATGGGGAGAGTATAAGAATAAATCGTTTGGAACAGCTTTTGGACTATAAATCACCTTCCAGCCAATTTTCTTTAGCCAAAGCCGCCCTGGTCCTTTGTGGTTTTTCGCCGGAAGAAAAATATTGGCCGGGAAAAGTCAGAGAGCTGCAGGATATGCTTAATTTTTTTGGAGGAGGCATTGAAATCACAACTCTGGCAGCTATTCCCAGTGGAAGTGGATTGGGAACATCCAGTATTATGGGAGCAGCTATGGTTTCTGCTCTTCACAGGATGATGGGAAGACCTATAAATAAAAGAGAACTTTTTTACCGTGTTCTGCAGCTGGAACAGGAGTTAACCACTGGTGGGGGATGGCAGGACCAGATCGGCGGTTCCTTGGGAGGAGTGAAAGTGATCTCAACAGAGCCGGGAATAATGCCTGACCCGATAGTAAATTATATTGATTCTGATGTCCTGGATCCAATGGAAAACCGAGGTCATACCCTTCTGTTTTATACAGGGATGAGGCGGTTGGCAAAAAACATACTGCACAGTATTGTAGGCCATTATTTGGATCGAAACAGAAGAACGATTCTGACCTTAAAGCGCATACATGAATTTCCGTCCATAATATCCAATGCCATGTTATCAAAGGATATCCAAAAATTTGGAGAAGCGGTTGATAAAGGATGGGACTTAAAGAAGGAAATCGACCCAGAGTCAACAAATGAACGAATCGAAAAAATGGTTCAGATTTTTGCTCCATATATTCATGGTGCTACTATGCTGGGAGCAGGGGGAGGCGGATTTATTCTTCTCGTTTGCAAGTCGGCAAAAAATGCCTTAAGATGCAAAGAAACTATTGAAAAAGATCCTCCTAATGAGCGGACAAGATTTTTTGATTTTAGTATAAATAATGAGGGCTTAGATATCTCATCTTGTTGATATTAAAGAAGTTATACATATGTTATCACGATTTGGAAGCTATGTGTTACTATTAATTATTTTGATTATTATGGTTTTTTTTCAAAGATTTTTGAACGATCAAATAAGAGCCGATAATCGGAAAAAAGGATAAAAATACAATGTCGGCGCGCCGACATGATGAAAAATCACATGAAAAATAAAAGGAAATGATAAAACGCTGATTAATTTATCATTTATTCAATTTTTGCTTGAAAAATAAATAAATATCATATATTTTGGGTAAAGAAATGCCGCAAAAAAGGAATGAATATTGATTATCGCGATTGCTAATCAAAAAGGAGGCGTAGGGAAGACCACTACCGCATTGAATGTGTCCGCAGCATTGGCTTTTTCGGGTAAAAATACATTATTAGTGGATACGGATCCTCAAGCCAACTGCTCTTTATCGTTAATCCAAAAAATGGATAAGGTTTCCAAGTCTTTGTATGATGTGATGATAAACAACAATGTCGATATCCAGGAGGTCATAAAGAAATCCACAGTCCCAGGTCTGGATATCGCCATATCCAAAATATCCATGGCGAAATTAGAACCTTCGCTGATAGGGGAGATTGATGCTCATTTTCGATTGAGAGATATTATCAATTCCATAAAAGAAAAATACGACTACATCATCATAGATACGCCCCCGACACTAGGGTTGATAACCATCAACGCTCTGGTCGCCGCAGACAACATCATCATCCCCATACAATCATCATATTTGTGTTTGGAAGGGACCGACGATTTGCTGGAAACCATAGATAAAGTAAAAAAAGTAGCCAATAATGATGTTGAAATTCTTGGGGTATTGATCACTCTGCATGATAAAAGAACAAACATATCCAAAGATGTAGAAAAGAGAATAAAAGGAGTTTTTGGAGAAAAAGTTTTTAAAAATGTGATATCGAAAAGCGTCAAATTGGAGGAGAGTCCGGCGTATAAGGAATCAATATTCACATTTGCTCCCAAATCTGTGGGGTCCATGCAATACAAGAAAGTAGCAAAGGAGATCATAAATCGTGCCCAAAAGAAATAGAAAAACAGGGCTTCCGGATCATGTGATGATGCGTCATGATGATCACTTTGTTGATTTGATATCCGGTCGGTCAACAGAGACGAAAATAAGAAACATTAACTTGAAAAAGATATCTCCGAATCCACACCAGGCTAGAAATGAACTCGGTGAAATGGATGATCTTATAAATTCTATCAAAGAAAAAGGTGTGTTGGAGCCCATACTGGTAAGACCAAAAAACGGAAATTATGAAATTATTGCCGGAGAAAGAAGATATGTCGCCTCTAAAAGAATTGGGTTGAATGAAATTCCTTGCATTGTAATGAATGTGAGCGATATAGAAGCTATGGAAATATCGCTCATAGAAAATTTACAAAGGCTTGATTTGGATGTATTTGAAGAAGCAGATGGATTAAAGTATTTATCAGAAAACTATGGATATAATCATGAGCAAATTTCAAAAAAGTTAGGAAAGGCCAGGTCAACCATTACTGAAATCATAAGCATAAGTCGTATTCCGAATGAAATAAGAGAATTATGTAATGAATACGATATCAAAAGCCGGTCCACATTAGTTGAAATATCAAAACAAAAAGAAAGCGAAGACATGAGAAAGCTTATAGAAGCCATAAAAGACAGAGAGTTAAAAAGAGAAGACACACGAAAATTATCAAGAGAGATAAAAGGGAGCCAAAGAAAAGCAAGGAAAAGATATATTCTCAATTATGAACCCGAAGGAAAAAGAGATTGTCGAATAAGGATTGAGTTTAAAAAGCAGAGAGTAAGAAAGGAAGAAATCATAAAAGTATTAGAGATGATGTTAGAAAAATTAAAGAAAAACAGAGAATAAAAAACAATATAAAAAAGTTTACATAATATACCTTATGCGACACAATATTTCCCATATAGATAAATCATTGATAATAAAGGTGTTATAAGTTTTCACATGCTGTGGAAAACTAAGATGATTAGATTTTGTGCATCTGTGGAAAAAAATGATATGGGAATTTATAGGGATTTAAATTCTATAGAATAATTCTCATTTTGCACGGAACTTTACTGAATAATCGTCATTTTCCTTATATCCGTACTTTCTTAAAAATGCAGGAATCGAACTGTAGCTCTCATCCACATAGTCAGCTAGGTTATCTCTGGGAATTTTCCCTGAAAGATACGCTTTGATGGCCAAGGAGATGTATCTGGAGGACAGATGAGGCTTTACGCTTTCAGCCCAGCGAGAATGCCGGTATTTTTTATCAAAGTCTTGAAAGTTTCCGTTTTCGAGTTCTTCTTTATTTTTTTCTATATCCAAAAGCTCCAGATTGGCCAATCTCAAGACTAGTGCCTCAAGAGGAACAATGAATTCCCGGGCGATCTGGACCAAATCAAGATAAGATATGGATTTCTCAAGAATCCTCTTCTCAAATTCATTCCTGATCTCTTTTTCAGGAAGAAGAAGCGAAGCAGCAAACACCTCAGCTAATTTTCCAACAAGGCTCTCCCCTATTTTTTGATCCTGATAGATTTCTTCTTCTTTAAAGAGATTCCAGGTCAAAAGATGAAAAAACGTGCAGCTCAGGTCAAAAGAGCGCCTCCAGGGGGCATTATTTTCATTGATGAGAGCTGCCATTCCAAAGTTGGGATCAATGACACATCCTTGTGAAATATCTGAGGCCATAGGCAGAAAAATGACCTTGATGCCCATTTGATCCTCTAAGACTTGAGTTAGAGAAAAAGCCGGCCGGGATCCCAAATTCAGAAGATGGCTGTAATGAGAAGCCAGATCTTTCACGTATTTAAATCCTTTATTAGAAATGAGTTCATGTTTGTTGATTTTAAATTTTAGAGACGAATTGGTTGATTCCTTTTCACCAAGAACTTTGGTAAGGTTTTGATAGTGCTGGCATATCAAAAGAAACTGCCTTTTTAAAAGGCTTTTCTGAGTACTTTCTTCCGGACTCTTCCAGAGAATTCGAGATTTCTCTTTTGGCTTTCCGATATTTAAAAAATAATCAATGTCTCTCCCGTAAATTTTGGCTAATTTGGAAAGTTCCATTGCTTTAACCTCCCTATCCCCTACTTCGATGCTGCTGAGGGTCTGATAATGATTAAAATCCAATTTATTGGATACTTCAGTGAGGGTCAAATCCAGAGATTCTCTTTCTTTTCTCAGCAGTTCCCCCAGTTTTTTCTGATAATCCATTTTCACCCTTTATTTATAATTTTCACCCTTTATTTATAATATAACAAAATATTATAAAAATAAATAAAAAGTAGCATAATATATAATAAAAAATAATATAAATTCGATTATTTTTCCTTTTTGAACAAAGAATTTTAAAGCTGATGAAATTAAGTCAGCGTCGTCTGGCACTGGATATATATATGTGTTGATTCCCGCTGGTCTAGCTTGAACAGACTCTGGTGCTGTGATATAAAAGAAGCAATGGAAAAAACCCTCAAAATCATCAAAGAACTTAAGGAAAAAAAAGTTTTCAAAGACTTTTCTATCGCGGGAGGGATTGCGGCCTTATACTATATCGAGCCCATCCTGACATATGATTTGGATATTCTTTTTATCCCCATCCAAGACAGTATCGATATCCTTGCACCAATTTATCAATATTTAAGAGAAAAAGGCTTCAAAACAAAGGGGGAGCATGTCGTGATCGAGGGAGTCCCGGTCCAATTCATCCCTGTTTACAATGATCTTGTGAAGGAAGCTGTTCAGTATTCTGATGAAGTTAAATACGGGAGAATTAAAACAAAAGTCTTGGGGTTGGAGTATCTTATCGCCATTATGCTTCAGACATACAGACCTAAAGACAGGGAAAGATTGATTAAAGTCTTTGAAGAAACAAAAATCGAACTAAAACTTTTAAAAAAAATTCTAAAGAAGTATGGACTTTATAATAAATATGTCCAATTTAAGGAAATTTACTTTGAGACAGAATAAAGCTATTGAGAAGATTATCAAGGGAAAAGAACAGAGAAGAAAAGAGCTGTCTGAATTATCCTTCAAAGAAAAAATTCATATTCTTGTCAAGCTTCAAAAGATGGCTGAAGGTGTAAAAAAGCAGGACAAAACCGCGGACCGAACTGTCTGGCATATTTGAACTTTACAAAGCTTTTTTGCCTGCTCCCCGATATTACATATTAGGAAATAATTCAATTGTATGTCTTTGAATTGCGATTCTGGGTTAGAAATCACTTAGAACTGCTCAGAACAATTGAGGACCGGATTGCTTTGTTATCACAATGGTACAGTGTGAGTATTGCTTATAACAGACAATTCCAATATAATTGATCTAGGCACATCCTAAGTTTATTTTCGGGCCTTGTTGGGAATCTATCATGCTTTCGACTCATGCAGGAGGTGCATCCTATCATCATGTTTTTTATGTTTTAACAAGGGGGATACAATGAGAGCAGCCATTATAATTATTCTGATCGTGGTCATCGGTTTTTTCGCCTACTCATATTTCACTTCTCTTTCACAAGAGGAAAAATCGGTGAAAGCCTTAGATAAAGAATTCGAACAGGCCGTGGGCGATTTCCTTCGGGCAGTACGAACCATGGCTGGAACAGGGCTGGATACCACTTCCGATGTGGACGATGCCGTGAGAAAAATAAAAAAGGTGAAAAGCGAGCTTTGATTTTTGAATATTTTATTCCCAAAAACCGTATATATATATAAACATATGTATATAATGAACATTCAATGATGGAGGCACAAGATGACAAACAAATCATACCCGGTATCGGTCAAAGGCGAGCTCAGCCATCCCCCTTCTCCGGCCCTATGGC
>Ga0180434_10004889_pt1 | contig 16068 bp, 17 predicted proteins | sample SS_ome_7_FD_132453 | JGI IMG/M metagenome (GOLD analysis project Ga0180434, IMG submission 132453) | Hypersaline lake sediment archaeal communities from the Salton Sea, California, USA - SS_1_D_2 metaG | ecosystem: Environmental > Aquatic > Non-marine Saline and Alkaline > Hypersaline >...
CTTTAACCAACCAATCCTATCGTTTTGCTCCGCGGATGTCAAGGCGAGTTCACTAGATGTCCAATGTCAGCAGAATTCCCTCCGCTGTGAGTTGACGATTCTCGCCGCGGTGGCGGGATGACAAGAGAGCGGAATCGGATCGTAGACTTTGGATATCCTTCGGGGATCAGGTGCCCCGACAGGGGAGCCGGTGGCTACCAGAGCCGACTACCGTAGAATTCGCGAACCTTCTTAAAATGATCTCGGACGATGTCGACCGCATCCTTCTCGTCGCGACGTTTGATCGCAGCGACGAGATTTTCGTGCTCGGCCAGTGAGATCTTCAGGCGGCGGGCGACCCGCGGTCGAGGGATATCCTCAAGAAGGGACTGGGTGATCAACTGGATCAGGGGACTGATCATACTCTCCAACAAAGGATTGTCGGCTGCGCGGGCAATGGCCATGTGGAATTGTCGGTCTTGATCGAGGTATCCCTCGGCGTCCTCCGCTTCGACCCTCTGGCGCAACTTCTTCAGGTGGCTTTCGATCCGTGTGATTGCCTTGGTAGTCGCGGTGCTGATCGCAAGCCGGACCACCACGGCCTCGATCTCGGCCCGTGCCTCCCAAATGTCTATCAGATCGGTTGTTTCGTGAGCAGAAGGGACCCCACCGAGCCACTGGTTGCTCTCCGTCGCATCCGGAAGCACGTAGGTTCCGTCTCCGACGCGGCTCTCGATCAGCCCGAGAACCTCCAACGCCTTCAGTGCTTCCCGAACGCACGTCCTGCTGACCTTCATCTCTTGCGCCAAGACCCGCTCGGGCGGGAGCCGATCCCCTGGCTCGAACTGCCGGTTCTCGAACGCATCGAGGATTTGGCGTGCTACGAGAGCGCTCTTCTTCTTTGTCGCCTTCACTTCCACGAAATCACTCACATCACACCACGACCCCAGACAGAGAAACGCATTGCTGTTTCCAACCCTCCTGCATGAGTGGTCATAAGGTACCACCGGTATGATTCTAGTTCAACTCCCATGGGATGGCCAGAGTGCGACGTTCGCATCGCGCCTCGGGGTCGATCGATGGAGGGGGGTTCGTCTGAACGATTGGGGCAAAAGTGATGGAGAATACAGACTCAGGCGTACGGTTGATCATAGAATGGAGCAGCGGCGGTTCTCTCGCGCCGAGTTGCTGTAGAACGACCACATTGACGGATGGCATCCGCCTTCGGCAGCGGTGAGAGCCGCCGCTACGTCTTCTGCCTGCAGATGTCGAGAAGGACGAGCAGGTTCCATGGATCTTCGAGCGCCTTTTCCAACTCGTCGTGCTCCATGCCGAAGAGCTCTTTTGCTTGTTCTAAGACCTCATCTGGAACCTGCCGTGTCGCGATGCCGGGATCACTCATTTTTCCTCCTGTCAAAGCCAGTTGGCATCAACCACAGTTTGGCGCAGGCAGAGCGTCGGCGGGGTTCCATCTGGGTCCTGGGGATGTAACCTTCATCACCTTGGCGGGACCCTCTCCGTGAGCGGGGAGCGTTTCATCTTGCGACCGGCGTGCGGGAGTCTAAACTGTGGGCTGTATGCAAGTCACGGACGTACGGATCGAAAAGCTGACTACAATCGAGCACTTCCGGGAGTGCGTGGAGCTACAACGCCTCACCTGGCGCATGGGGGACGTCGACGTCGTTCCCCTTCATCTCCTCGTCACGTTTCAGAAGAACGGCGGACTGGTGTTGGGCGCCTTCGACGGAGAGGGGCGGATGGTCGGCTGTCTGTTCGGCTTCCTCGGAGTGGATAACGCGGACATCGAACGGCCGAAACACTGTTCCCACATGATGGGCGTCCTGGAGGAATGGCGGGGACGGGGTGTTGGCTACCGGCTCAAACTTGCCCAGCGGGAGCATGTCCTGTCGCAGGGACTGGAGTGGGTGACATGGACCTACGATCCTCTGGAGAGCCTCAACGCCGCCCTGAATATTGCCAAGCTCGGCGCGATCTGCCGTACCTACCTTCGCGAACTCTACGGCCGGATGGAGGACGGACTGAACGTCGGGCTCCCCACGGATCGCTTTCGAGTCGACTGGTGGGTCGCGAGCGAGAGGGTGGCCCGGCGCCTGTCCTGCGGCCACCCCCGACCCTCCCTCGACGAGGTTCTCGCATCAGGAGGACAGGTGCTCAATCCGGCGACGGTTGACCCCGACGGTCTGGTGCGGCCGTCCTCGTTCTCTCAACCACCGCTGGGGGACACCGTCCTCGTCGAGATCCCGGCCCACCTCCAAGCGATCAAAACAGCGGATATGGGTCTGGCGCGTCGATGGCGACAGCAGACCCGCGAGATCTTCGAGGGCTGTTTCGCCGCCGGCTATATCGTGACCGAATTTTTCTGCGAGACGAGGTCCTCCCAAAGAGAGGGAGGGCGGGATGGGATACGGCGCAGCTATTACATGTTGCAACATGACGTTTGAGGAGGAATGATGCGCATCGAGCGAATCGAATTGAGAGAGGTCCGGCTTCCCCTGGTCCATCCGTTCGAGACGAGTTTCGGTCGGGAGACGGTGCAGCGGGTCGTGATCGTCAAGGTGTGGGGGGAGGGCTTGATCGGCTACGGGGAATCGGCAGCCGGCATCGGGCCGTGGTACTCTTACGAGACGGTCGAAACGTGTTGGCACGTCCAACGCGATTTCCTCGTGCCGCTGCTACTGGGACGAAAGATCGAGGCCCCGACTGTGGTAACGGGCCTCTTTGCCCCGGTACGCGGTCACCCTATTGCCAAGACCGGCCTAGAAGAGGCCGTGTGGGACCTGCTGGCGAAGGAGGCCGGCGAGCCGCTGGCCCACTTTCTCGGCGGGACCGTCGATCGGATCGAGAGCGGAGTCAGTGTTGGCATTCAGCCCACCGTCGACCGGCTGCTCGATCGGATCGGAACGTTTATCGACCAGGGGTACCGGCGAATCAAGATCAAGATTAAACCCGGGTGGGATCTCGACGTGGTCGAAAACGTGCGGCGGCGTTTCCCCGATGTCCGCCTGATGCTCGACGCCAACTCGGCCTACTCCCTTGCCGATGCCCCTTTGTTTCGGCGCCTGGACGAATACGCTCTGATGATGGTCGAACAGCCGTTGGGGTATTACGATCTTCTCGACCACGCCCGACTGCAGGAGCAGATCGGGACCCCCCTCTGCCTCGATGAGAGCATCATCACGCCAGAGCACGCGGGGTGGGCGATCGAGCTCGGCAGCTGCCGGATCATCAACATCAAACCCGGCCGGGTGGGCGGTCTGTATTCGGCACGCCGGATTCACGACCTCTGTCAGGAGCATGAGTTCCCGGTGTGGTGCGGGGGCCTGCTGGAGACGGGGATCGGCCGGGCGCATAATGTGGCTCTGTCGACGCTTCCCAACTTTCGTCTGCCGGGAGACGTCTCAGCGAGCGCGCGCTACTACGAGCACGACATCGTCGACCCTTTGTTCGAGCTCAATCCCGACGGGACGATATCCGTTCCCAGTGGACCGGGGATCGGGGTGGCGGTCGACGAGGAGCGGTTGGAGGCATGCACCGTTAGATCCCGGATGTTCGAGAACTGATTTCCTCTGCCGGGTGGCGTCCTCCCTCTGTCCTCCCACGGATCCGGCTTGATGGCCCTCACGGTGATACTGGACAGCATCCCAGCCACCTGCTGACCCTGCTCGTGGCTCAGGCCGGGGGAAGGGAGCTTGGGTTCTTCTCCATCGACGAGGATCCTCAACTCGCTCGATTCGGAGAACGCCGAGTCGGCGGCGACCTCGTTGAGGATCTCGAGGTCTCGGAACCCTATCGCCTTGATTGCCGTGAGGTAGTCGGCCTTCATCGACGCACCGGCGATACACCCGACGTAAGCTTCGATCGATTCTCTGATTGCAGGGGGGAGTTTCTTCAGCAGGACGATGTCCGAAATCAGCAGTCGGCCTCCCGGCTTCAACACGCGGTAGGCCTCCCGGAAGACCTGCGTCTTGTCAGGGGAGAGGTTGATGACGCAATTGGAGATCACGACGTCGACCGAGTTGTCAGCGACCGGAAGGTGTTCGATCTCGCCCAGCCTGAATTCGGTGTTCTCGATGCCGTGTTTCCGCGCGTTCTCGCGGGCCCGGTCGACCATCTCGGGGGTCATGTCCACCCCGATCGCACACCCATTCGGGCCGACGGCTTGAGCAGCAAGGAAACAGTCGATTCCGGCTCCGGAGCCCAGGTCGAGGACGGTCTCTCCCTGCTTGAGCGACGCGAGGGCGGTGGGGTTCCCGCATCCAAGCCCCAGGTCCGCTCCTTCGGGGATCGATTTGAGTTGATCCGTGGTGTAGCCGATTGTCTGGCTGGCCGATTTCTGCGGGCCGCAACATGAACTGACCTCCGGGCAACAGGGGCCGTTCTTCTTTGCCCGTTCTCCGTAACGGTCTCTCACGGCTTTGTGAAGGGTTTCTTTGTTCATGGTTCACCTGTTCCTGGCGGGGGCTGTTGGATAAGGTTCCTCGCCACCGGCCCCAGCGTGGACTGCACGCTCGGTACGAGTTCGTCCGCCTTGGTGAGAAGAAGGCAGCAGATCTTGCCGTTCTGCTCGATTGTCGTCAGTGCGAGCTTGTCGCCTCCACGAATTCCCGCTCGTTTTCGAACTTCTTTGGGAAGGACCATCTGCCCTCGATCGTCGACGCGGACCAAGGCGTGCACCTTGAGGCGACCACAGCTGGGGCAGTTTTCGCTCTTATCAGGCATCTTTTCCTCCTGACGTTTCTGTTTTAACAGAAAAGTCAGCTTCTGCATCTTATTTGGCCTTTGCTTGTTTGTCAAACCGAGTTGCTCAAGAGTTTGGAATCCGTCTGATGGACTTTCGGTCTTCGAACGAGGACGTCCCAAAGGCGGCGATTACGGTGCGGCGGAAGAAGCTGCGGTCTCACGTCGTTCCTGAAGTTGTCTACAGCACGAGAGGAGCCCACTGCTCAGCGCACTTGGAGCCTCTTTACGTATTCTCGTAAGGGCCAGGTGTGTCCTCGGAGGGGATCCGCTCTGCGAGGAGGCATTCGAGCGCTTCGAGGGAGAGATGAAGCGGTACGGGGAGGCGCTTCATCTCGCGGAGGGTTCGCATATCGCGCGCAAAACGGTACGGAGCGAGAGGATCGGCGGGGAACTTACTGGGCCGGATTCCGACCAGCTCAACGTCCCCATGGGCAGAGAGGAGGGCGATCCATGCATTGAGCGACGCGGTATCCGGGCTCTGGACGAACGAGGGAAGCAGGGCGAAATGGATCGTGTCGAACAAGGCGTCCCCGAGCGCACGGTCCACGAACGCCAATCCGTCCTCGGTGTTGAACGGGAGCCACAACGCCGGGATTCCGGTTTCGACGTGGGTGCGCGGATTCTGGTGGTTGAAGCAGTCGATCGACAGGACGTCCGAACGGACCCCCTCGCACGCGCGATACGCATCGAGGGCGAGAAGACTGTAGTCCTCCGGGCGGGCGAAACGGATTGCCACGACCTCGGTCCCCGATTCGGCGGCGTAGGCCTTGACCGCGTCGGCGAACGCCTCAGGGCAGCCCCATTCGGACTCCCTCCGCGTTTCGATCGGTGCTTCCACGGACCATTGCTCGAGGAACGCTTCCGGGGCGATCGCACCCAACCCGCCGATCTGGAGGAAAGCGCGTTCCGACAGGAGGACCTGGGACCACGTGTAGGCGCAGTCGACCAGGATCAGTTTCCCCCCGGGGGCGAGGTGGTCGTGGACGAACGCCCGGTAGATCGCTGGGAACTCGCGCAGTTTGATCCGGAGAAAATCAGCGACTCCGACGAGGGATCGATCGTGAAGTGGATCGTAATGACAGACGACCTCGAACTCGATCCCGTTGTTGTGGGCGATGAGCGACTCGGCGAGCTGTTCGCTGGTCCGCCAGTAGGCGGCGAGGTCTGCGGGATCGATCGTCGGATGCCGGAAGGCCAGAGCGAACGAGGTGGTGAGAAAAGGTGCCCCGAGCAGGGCTGCCAGATGGGCAACGGCGCCGTTCGGCGAGCCAACGACGATCGTTTCGTAGCGACGCCCCTCTTCCGGATATTGGGCGACACACCATTCAATCAGGGAGCGAACGTCGAGCGTTAGGACCCGAGCAGGGTCGTGTCCGAGCGACAGACGCATCCCCCATTCGATCCCCGCGATCCTCGCGCGCTCGGGGAGCAGGCTCAACAGGCCGAGGAACAGTTCACTCCCCCGGGGGTAACTCTCCAGGATACCGCGTCCCTTGCCGGTCAACGCCTCGGCGACCTCGCGAACGACGCGGGTTCCGGAATCGAACGCCACGACCCAAGATGGCGATCCTTTGCCCCATGCTGGCGCTCCGCCGAGGAACAAAAAGGCGAGCAGGACGAGGAGGAGTTGGGAGGTGTTCACCCCGCCTCCCCGTCCCGCCACTCGACCAGCATCGGAGTCAACCGCTGAGGAAAATCGGTGTAGATTCCGTCGACCCCGGGAAGCCCCAGTGCGTGCTTGAGTTGTTCCCTCGTGTTGTATGTCCAGACGAACACCTTGATCCCCCGCTCCTCCAGCTGCTCCAACAGCTCAGGGGTGAACCCGACGACGCTGGGAAGATAGACTTCGACTTGCAGCTCCTCGAGATACTGGACCGGGTTCAGTGGGGCGAAGACGACGAGCGCACCGACCGGGATCGTCGGATCGAGTCGCTTGACCTCGCGGAGGAGGTCGTGATCGAACGACGAGACCAGTACACGTGTGGCGGTTTCGGTCTCACGGATCAGGTCGACGAGCCGACGAGCCACCGCTTCCCGCCCCTTTTCATCCGGGGGCTTGAGCTCTACATCGACCCGCCACTCGTGCGCGGTGACGAACTCCAACGCCTCGTGCAAGGTGGGGATCGGCTCGCCGACGTAAGCGTGCAGTGCGGCGGTGCTGAGGCTCCCCGCTTCGATCTGACCGAAGGGATCCTCGGTTGCGAACCACGAACCGGCGTCGAGTCTCCGAATCTCCTCCAGAGTGAAGTCCGCGACGCGCCACGGCGCACGTTCCGGGAACACCTCTTCGACATCGGTGGTGCGTTCGAGCGTCTCGTCATGCATCAACACAAGGACGCCGTCCCGGGTCGAACGGACATCGATCCCCCAGACATCCGCTCCGGCCTCTAGCGCCTTCTGCCCGGCGGCGATCGTGTTCTGCGGCGCGAGGGAGGAGGCTCCGGCGTGCGCGATGTTCAGGATCGCGCGGGGTTGCGGGGCGCCGCGGCGGAAGATGTCGGACGGGTCGAGGCCCCCCCTCGGGACGCCGACCGCGGTGCAACCGATGACGAGAAGAGCGAACCGAACTGCTGTATACGGCGGTCTCATTGGCCCATCTCCTCAACTCGAAGCAGCAAGATCTCGGCCTCTTTCTTCGCTTCCCGATTCCAGAATGGCCAGTCACCGAGAGGAGCGGTGAGGACGAAAGTGAGTTCCCGTTCGGTCAGAGCAGCGTCTCGAACTCCGTTCACATTACCGAAAACGTCGTAGGTGAACCCCCAGTATTGCGCGAAGACCACGCGATTTTGAAGGTATGTCGGGGCCAGCGCGATCGCTGCCTCCAGGTGCGTCTTCCCCTTCTCCGGGTCTCCGCCGAGCGGTACTGGAGTGACCACGAGGAGCGCGCCGAGCGCGTTGTGGGCGCTGGCGCCCCAGTATGTCTCGGTGACGGCCAGACACCGTTCGTACAGCGCCCGGACCTCCTTGAAGTGGAGAAGGCCCTCGATCGGATTCATCCCGCACAGCCCCCCCCAGTTGTTGGCCGTCCATAACAGTGCCGCGGGGTCGGTGACGCCCGATACGGCGGTGGCGAAATCCCTCGTTTCGTGCTGAGCGAATGCCGCGTTCAGCCGGAGGCTTCGAAGACCATAAGCCTTCCCCCTCTCGAACCACCTCCGATCCTCTGGGGTGTTGCCGAGGGTGAACGTCGTCGCTTCGTAGCAGAGCAGAGCCAGTCGGTCGAGGACGTACGTCTGGGACTGAACAGAAAGGGTGTCCAGTGTCGGGAGGAGGGATTCGTATCCTCGGATCGCTTCGGCCATTTGTTCCTGGATGTACCGCACGTCGAACGCAGCGTCGGCCCGCGCGAGGATGTCCGTCACGGGCGTCTCGCTCGTCGCGAGGCCGATGACCGTTCCGCCGAGGAGTCCCCCGATGAGGACGGCGATCGCGCCCCAACCGGTCCGGGGAAAGCCCACATGCTGGAAATGCCTTTGGGTCATGTCTCCTCCCGGTCTTCGCGACGTTCCATCGCGTTCTTGACGAGTCCCTTCAGCCGGCGCTTGTGCCCCGTCGGTGCGATCTTCTCGACCTCAACGTGGACACACTGGTTAAACCGGGCGTAGGCGCTCAAGGCGTCGGCAACGGCGGGGAGGGCGTCGTCGAAGTCGTTGAAGTCCGGCTCGAAGCGCAGGCTTCGTACGATCAATCTGTTCGTCTTGCGATCTGCCTTCGGGTCGAGTCTGCCAATCAGCCGGGCATCCCACAGGATGGGAAGGACGAAGTATCCGTACTTGCGCTGGGCCGGAGGGAGGTAGCACTCAAGGGCGTAGTCAAAATCGAACAACTGCTGGATGCGCTGGCGCTGGATGGTGAGATTGTCGAACGGGGAGAGGAGGAAGGCACGTTCCCGCCGGGGTGCGGCGATTCCGTCCAGCGCCCCGGGGAGGCCATAGTAGGGTTCGTCGATTTCACTGACCAGGATGCGCATGACCTCCCCCGCCCCGACCATCGCGGCAAGAGTGCGCGCGATGAGGGCTCGATCGGCCACGTGCAGGGAGTTGCGGACCTCCCTCTCCCGCGCGAGCCCGCAGGCCCGTAGGACTCGGTGAACGTGAAACCGTCCCATCTCCTCCTCGGTTGGTTTCGATGTGTCGACGTTGGCTGGGAGGACGCGTTCGGTCAAGTCGTAGACCTTCTGGAAGTTTCGGCGCTCAGCGATCATCAGGTCGCCCTGCCAGAACAGGATTTCGAGGGCTCGCTTGGCCGGTTTCCAGTCCCACCACGTTCCTCGTTTGGTCCCCGGCGGGGGTTCGAAGTCCTTCGACGTGAGTGCCCCTTCCTTCCGGATCCGGGCGAGGACCTGTTCCAGCAACGATCCGTGTCGTTTGCGCCATTCCCCGAGCCATTTGGGGCCGTGTTTGCGGACGCGCTCCATCCTCGGAAGGTAGAACCGGTAGTCCGCCATCGGAAGGTAGGCGATGGCATGAGCCCAGTACTCGAACACGCGGCGGTCGGACGCCTGGAGTTCATGAAGGAATCCCGGATCGTAGTCCGGACAGCGCGTCCACAGGGTGTGGTGATGGGCGCGCTCGACCACGGCGATCGTGTCTATCTGAACGTACCCCAGATTTTCGATCGCACGAGCGACCCCTTCTTTGCCGATCGAGCGGCCTTCCCTTCCGTCCAGGAGCTGGGCGCGGAGGACGATCCGCCGCGCCCGATCGATGGAGATACGTTGCGTGGTCATCGTCCCCTTAAGGATATCCGAGCGAGTACGCTCCCATCCCGCTCGGGATGACCGTGATGCGCCGGGCGCCGTTCCCCTTTTTGGGAGCGTCCTCGCGGGTTCGGCAGGAAGGGCATGGTTCGGAAACTAGGAAGGGTCGTCGAGTCCCACGGCGCCGTTTCCTGACTGTCGGGCGCGTTTGTGGCGGTAGAGCATGGCGTCCGCCTTCCGCACCAGTTGATCGATCGGCTCTGGGTTGTCCGAAGCCCACGTCGCCCAACCGAAATCGATCCCCACCTCCACCCCGACGACATTCTCCCGACACCAGGCCGTCACACTGTCGTCGAGACGACGAACGAGCGTATCGAGGGGCGTGCCGGTTTCCGGAAGGATGAGCAAGAATTCGTCGCCACCGTAACGGACTCCCCAATCGCTTTCCCGGAGGGCCTGCTGGATGACGGATGCGATACCAGCGAGGAGTCGGTCTCCCTCCTGATGTCCGAGCTTGTCGTTGACCTGCTTAAAGTTGGCGAGGTCGGCCATCATGAGGGTGAATGATCTGCGGTATCGCTTTGAGCGTTGAAGCTCCGTCTGGATCGCGTCCTCGAAGTATCCCCGGTTATGAAACCCGGTCAATGGATCGCGAAGCGCTTTCTCCTTGAGGAGTTCCTCGGTGCGGATCCGTTCCGTAATCTCGTAGAACTGAAATGCGACGGCGTCAGAGCCTGCATAGAGCATGTTGTGAGCACGCATGGCGAGCCAGATGACACGTCCGTCCTTTCGAATCGCGCGGAGGGTCCGGCTCGATATCTCGGAGATGGAGGCAAGATCCCAAACAACCGGGCGGTCATCGGGATGCACGAAGTTCCACCAAGGAGACAGCGCTTCGAGATGAGGCTTCTCGTAACCGAGCATGGAGACCATCTCGTCGTTGGCATAGCGGATCCGGTCGTCCTGAACGACAAGGAGGCCTGTCATCGCGCAATCGGCGAAGAAACGGAAAAATCGGTGGGATTCGCTCAGCTCTTGGAGGCTGCACGCATCGCGCAGGGCGAGGGCGGCGACCGATGCAAACTCCTCGAGGAGAAGGCGCGTGCTCTCACGCGGCCGGAGGCCGTCCCTTGGGTCATCGAGGGAAATGTGGCCGAGAATCCTCTCGCCGATCCAGAATGGAACCAGGAAAACGTCCTTGGGGTTCCAACATCCATGACCGAGGTAACTCCGCGAGCTCGGGATGACGGGAGAGAAAGGCGCAAGGTTCTCCCCCCGGGGAAAGAAGAAACAACGTCCGACGCGCGAGGCCACTCGATATCGTTCTCCCGAGACGCGAAACCCGTTTCCCAACAATCGGTGAAGTCTCCGGCACGAGGCTTCATCGAGTCCGTGGTACGCGAAATCGAGCACCTCGGCCATCGGCGCCGCGCCGCCCGGCTGGAGGGGGCGAGAGTAGCACGTGGCAATTACACGCTGGAACGGGGACTTCCGCGTCGCACATTCAACGACGTTCTCCAGGACTTGGTGAACGCGCTCTCGCTTCTGCGCCGACTCCGCGTCGGAACGTTCGAATCTCATAGTCCCTGATGCCACTCTCGCACGTTGTCACAGGTTACCTTCGACGATGTGAGCCGTCAAATGGAGCCAACTCTGTGACCGATGTCACAGCAAGGAGTAACCCAAGGGATACTCCGTCGGAAACGTGTGTGAGAAGCTGGACGTGGACGTGAGCGAGACCAAAGGGGGACGCATGGAGCTCAGTCAATGGATCGCGTTGTATGGAGCCGTCTCGCAATCGGCGGCGAGTCGGGAGCGGAGCAAGTGGGTTCTCTTCGCCAGCGGGCTCGTGACGGGTGCCCTACTTCTCCTTGTTGCTTCGTGCATCCTGGTCCTCGGTTCGGCCTCGGGGAAGGCGTTGGGGCTTGGCGTCGCATCTCTCGGCGGGATGATCTGTTTTACGTGGTGGGTGATGCAACAGCGTCTGGACCACGAGTCGCTGCATTGGCACCGGCTTCTGAGGAGTCTCGAAAGCCAGTTCGCCGGGGCGGAGTTTCATCGAAATATCCATCGACTCCTTCAGGGAGAGCAGGCGTGCGTCCCCTCAGCGGCTTGGGTATGCGGAGAATGGAATCCGGAGGCGGTGCGCTTTCCGTTCTTCGTCCGAAATTTTCCCCGCGTGTTGATGCAATGGCTTCCCGGCATCTTCCTCGCTGCCTTCCTCCTTCTGATCGTCGGGATCGCCGTCGGCTATCGGGTGAGCATCATTCTCTGAACCACGGGAGGAGCCTTCCTCGGTCGGCCCTGCACACCCCCGTCTTCCGGCACGGGATCTGTGCTCTTTCCATTCTCCATTCCCCCGCGATCGATCCGCTTTTCCTTTGGCGAGGTCACGAGAAGGTACAATCCCTCGGCCAATCTGTTTGCGGCTGGGGGGAGCGGAACACGTGGACGGAGGCTTGGATCCAAGGGGAATCGGTCCGGATTGTTGACGGCTCGTCCGACCTTGCCTATAGTCCGGGGGTACTCCGGGACGCAACGGGCGTCGGTCGACCCGACGTCCCGCCCGAGCCAGAGGGGGACATGAAGACACAGACCAAGGGCGTTGTGCTGATCACCGGGGCGTCCTCGGGGATCGGGCGGGCTTGTGTGATTCACCTTGCGCGGCGAGGGTACTACGCGATCGGTACGACGCGTCGCTCGCCGTCCGAGCTCCAGGCCGAGCTGCGGGAAGAAATCGGAAAAGCCGGATCCTGTGAAATCATCGGATTGGATGTCGATGTGGGGAAGACGGTCGTCGCTGCAGTGGACGGCATTGTGGATCGTAGGGGACGTCTCGACGCGATGGTGAACTGCGCCGGATTCGGGATCGCCGGCGCGGTCGAAGACACGTCCGACGCAGAGGCTCTTGCGATCCTCGAGACAAACCTATTGGGGACCTTGCGTGTCTGTCGAGCAGCGCTTCCGATCCTGCGCAGGCAAGGATCGGGGACGATCGTCAACATCTCGTCGATCGGAGGGCGGATCGGGTTGCCGTTTCAGGGGCTATACAGTGCGACGAAGTTCGCGGTGGAAGGGCTGACTGAAGCACTGAGAATGGAGGTTCGTCCGTTCGGCGTCCACGTCGCCCTCGTCGAACCGGGCGATTTCTGTACGGGGTTCACCGATCGGAGACAGCGTGTCCGTCGGGCTGACGAGAACGATGCGTACGCCGAGGCGTTCGCACGGGCGCTCTCGATCGTCGAACGCGACGAGAGGAGCGGCGCGTCCCCCGAGTCCGTCGCGCGCCTTGTAGAGAGGATCCTTCGGACGTCGGCTCCGCGCGTACGCTACATCATCGGCCCGGGAAGCCAGAGACTTGCGGTCGGCCTGAAGAAGGTCCTCCCCTCGAGGCTGTTCGAGTGGGCGTTGATGAAGTACTACCGGTTGGGGTGACCGGGGCTCTCCTCAGGCGGAATGATCCCAGGCGGGCGAATGAACGAAAGGAAGGGCATGGATCTGTTCGAGAAGTGCCGACGGTTCGTCTCCGATCCTTCGATGGCGGAGAAGATGGGGTTTCCGACCAACCCTCAACAGGCCAAAGAACTTGGCGTGTATCCGTTTTTCATCCCACTGGACCACACCGAAGGGACCGAAGTCGAGATCGAGGGTCGACGCCTGATCATGCTCGGCTCGAACAACTACCTCGGCCTGACCACGGATCCGACCGTCCGCGGCGCCGCGCTGGACGCGATTCGGGACTACGGAACGAGCTGTACCGGTTCGCGATTTCTCAACGGGACCCTCGCCCTTCACGGAGCTCTCGAGGCCCGGCTGGCGGGCTTCCTGGGAAAAGAGAGGGCCCTCGTCTTCAGCACCGGCTACCAGACAAATCTCGGCGTCCTCTCCGCGCTGGTCGGCCGCAACGATGTCGTTATCTGCGATAAGGAGGATCACGCCAGCATTGTCGATGGGTGCCGCCTCGCCTTGGGACGCATGCTTCGATTTCGCCACAACGATCTTCAGGATCTCGCCCGCGTTCTGTCCGCGTCTCCGCCCGAGGTGGGGAAGCTCGTTGCCGTCGACGGGGTGTTCAGCATGGGGGGAGAGATCGCTCCCCTTCCCGACCTGATTCTCGTTTGCAAGGAACATGGTGCCCGCCTGTTGGTCGACGACGCGCACGGAATCGGCGTGATCGGCGGTGGACGCGGCACGGCGTTTCACCACGATGTGGCGGACGACGTCGACCTCATCGTGGGGACCTTCAGTAAGTCGTTCGCCTCGATCGGCGGCTTCGTCGCCGGTGAGGAAGCGGTGATTGACTGGATCCAGCACCTGGCGCGCCCCCTCATCTTCAGTGCGAGCCTCCCCGCCCCGAACGTGGCGGCCGCGCTCGCCGCGCTCGATGTGATGGAGCGTGAACCGGAGAGGGTCGCCCGCGTCAACGAGATCGCCGACCGGATGCGGCGTGGATACCGCGAGCTCGGCTTCGACGTCGGCGACAGCGAAACGCCCATTATCCCGATCTTCATCGGCGAGGCACTGACTACGATGAAGGTCTGGCGATCCCTGTTCAACGCAGGGGTCTACGTTAATGTCGCGATCCCCCCCGCCGTACCGCCGGGCAAGTCCCTGCTCCGGACAAGCGTCATGGCCACGCACACCGACGAGCAACTGGACCGCGCCCTGGAGGTCTTTGCGTCCGTGGGGCATGAACATCGAGTGATCTGAACATCCCTTTTGCGAGCGAGGTTGACGGTCGGAGGCGATCCCGAGACAATGCCTTCGGCCGACCTGAGTGACTAGGGTTCCGCTGCAGCGACAGGTCTGGACCGAGCGTCACGAAAGCCATCGGGCGTAGCACCTGATCGGACAAAAGCCGGGAGGGAATAGGCCGGCGCCGAACCTGCCGCGGATGTTTCCGCGCGAAGGAGGTGCTGCGATGCGTACGCCGGTCGACCGTCGTGCCATCCTGCAGGCGCTGTTTGTCACCTTCCTCTGGTCCACGTCCTGGGTTTTGATCAAACGAGGGTTGCAGGAGATCCCCCCGCTGACCTTCGCCGGCTTGCGCTACGCGATCGCTTGCAGCCTCCTCCTGCCTGGTCTGTGGCGAAGACGACAGGAGGTCAGAGCGCTGACGCGGGTCCAATGGCTTCGTCTCGGGGCGCTCGGTCTCGTCTTCTACACGCTGACGCAAGGAGGACAATTCCTTACGCTGAACCACCTCGATGCGATTCCGTTCAGCCTCATCCTGAGCTTCACGCCGCTGCTGGTGGCTGCCGTTGGAACGATCGCCCTTCGAGAGCTTCCATCTCGGCTGCAGTGGGGCGGGATCATCGTGGCTCTCATCGGTGCAGTCGTCTATTTCGTGCCTTCGAACCCGTTCCGGGGTGCCGGCCTCGGTTTCACGTTGGCCGGCCTGACGTTGATGGCCAATACGATCTCCTCTCTACTGGGGCGGGTCGTCAACCGGCAACGTAATGTATCCCCTCTCGTGGTGACCACGATCAGCATGGCGTTCGGGGCCGTGTCACTTCTCGGGGTCGCTCTGGGGACACAGGGCCTTCCCGATCTGACAACCAAGGGCTGGGGGATCGTTCTCTGGCTTGCGATTGTCAATACGGCTTTCGCATTCACACTGTGGAACTACACGTTGCGATTCCTCTCCGCAACGAAGTCGAGCGTCATCAATAACACGATGCTCATCCAGATCGCTGTGCTCGCATGGGTCTTCTTGGACGAAAGACTCACCGCGCTGGAGGTTGCAGGCTTGGTCGTCGTCGCCCTGGGAACGCTCCTCGTGCAGTTGCGCCGGGATCAAGGAGCGTTGACGAGATCGGTCCGAAGGCCTCCGCCGGAGAGGGAGCCGCTCACCAAGGGCGACCAGCGATAGGTGTTCTCGTTGCAGTATCCTCGTGAACATGGAACCGATTTGTACGCCGCGGCTTCGCTTGATCCCCGCTACTGCGGCCTCTGTCCGCGCCGAGATCGAGGATCGGGATGAATTCTTCAACCTGCTTTGCGCGAAGCAGGCCGAGGATTGGCCTTCCCGGGACCTTCAAGCCGCGCTTCCCTTCTTCCTTGCGCGACTGGAAAGGAGTCCGGAGGAGGTCGGATGGCTCGGTTGGTACTGGGTCCTGATGTCTGAGCACACGCTCGTCGGCAGTGGCGGATTCAAAGGGCCTCCGGATTCCGACGGAACGGTGGAAATCGGCTATGAGACGCGGACCCCCCATCGCCGGCGCGGCTACGCGACCGAGGCCGTCGGTGCGCTCGTCGACTGGGCATTTCTGCACGAGGATGTGAATCGAGTTGTCGCCGAGACACGTGAGGATAACCGCACGTCGCTCCGCCTCCTTCGGAAGCTTGGATTCAAGTACGCCGGTCCTGGTTCCGAAACGGACCGCTTCCGCCTGGAGCGACGGAGGAGCAACCGGTGAATCTGGAGCCGACATTGTCGTTCGACTCCGTGGATGAGAATCCGCGGGATGAGCCGATGTTCGATCGGCTTGTTGAAATGGAAACCGCGCGGTCTCATGCCTTCTCGTTGCCGCAATGGACTCTCTGGGCTGATGAGATAAGGGTCATTTGCCTCAATATTGATTCAACCATTGTCCATCAAGAAAGCTTCCGAGGAGACCCGGAAAAAC
>Ga0180434_10004891_pt1 | contig 16062 bp, 12 predicted proteins | sample SS_ome_7_FD_132453 | JGI IMG/M metagenome (GOLD analysis project Ga0180434, IMG submission 132453) | Hypersaline lake sediment archaeal communities from the Salton Sea, California, USA - SS_1_D_2 metaG | ecosystem: Environmental > Aquatic > Non-marine Saline and Alkaline > Hypersaline >...
CAGCCCCAACCCGGGCGGCGCGCTTTGCCCCGGCAGATGCGAGGTCAGCTCGTAGCGTTGCCCCGCGCGCACGCCGTAGCCCAACGGCACGCGCAAGCGCATGCCGCTGGCGGACACGTCCACGCAAAGACACCGAAAGATCGTGGAGCTGTGACCGTCGATCATCCACAGGTTGCCGGTGACCGCCTCCCGGTATTCGCTCCGGCGTTCACCGACCTGGGGCCCCGGCTGGGGCAGGGACGTACCTGGACGAACCGACATGGCGCTACCTCCGTCCCCCGGAAGGTTGCCGATCCCCAAATGCCTACCGATCCTGTGGCTCGCCGTCGGGTTGCTCGCCGGCTAGCCCGAGCTCGCGCAACCAACGTTCGGCGTCGTCGGGTTTGAGCCCGCGACGTTTTTCGGGCGGCTCCAGCGGCCGTGGCTGCTCACGCGCCAAGTCGCGCTGGACCACGGCCCAAAACACATCCGAGCGCACACTCCTCGCTTTGCGACGCCGTGCCGCGCGCGCGACCTCCCGATCCGAGGAAACTACGATCAGACGTCTGGCCACTGAGTGCGCGTCGAGCGTTCTCGCGAGAACGTCATCCGCACTCGGGCCGGCGCTGTACGTGACAGCGACGTCCGGGTCGCTGATTTGACCGGCCAACGCCTCGGTTGGCTCCGGCCCATCGAAGATGACAGCGACCTGTTCGCCGGTTCGCCGAGCCCACTGGCCCAACAGGCGGCACAGCGTCGAGCGGCTCGGGGGTCGCTCAGGGTCATTCTCCAGGGCAGCAAAGAGCAGGTTGTTGCCGTCGATCAGAACAGGCATGTTCTGCTCTCGCTTACAAGGATAAACCGAACCACAGAGATCGTCAAACAGAAACCGCTCCCGGGAACGGTCCCGCCGGACAAATAGGTCACTCCTGCGCCAGTTGGCCAGCAGATTATCGCCACCTCTACTCAACGTTCGCGACGACGCGAGAGGCTGCACGCTGCTGCCCGGTGTGCGATCGCTCCGGCTGAGGGCTCCCGGCCAAACCAGCCCCTCGCCCGATAACGGTGCGCCCCCACCGCAGTACGCTCAGCCGGCCGCGATGTTCAGTCCGCCCAGGTCGTAGCATGGGCGCGTTTCGCGGCTGCCCGCATCCGGGTCGGGGTGGGCGACGTAGAATCCAGCGAATCGTTCCCGGGCGCGGACGATCAGGTTTGGACCGGGGGCGGTTCAACATCGCGATCGAATGGGGTATAACACGAGCCGTTTTGGCGAGGGAGCGATCTGGGTCTGTCTGTCCGGAGGTCGCCGACACAAGGAGATACGGGTGCGACGGATAATGTTGATGGCATTGGCGACGTTGCTGCTGGCCGAGGTAGCCTGGGCGCAGCGTAAGCCGATAGTCCCGATGGCCGCGGTGAGCGACAGCGAGAAGCTGCGCGGCAAGACCAGGGTTCTGTACCTTCTGCGGCAGCTCGATCTGACCAAAGAGCAGCGTGAGCACGCCCGCGGGCTGATCGCGACCATCATCGACACGGGGGCGGAGCAAGACCTTTCGCTGGAGCAGGTCTACACACTGATGGCCGAGGCGCAGCAAGCGGAGGCGGACGGCGACGAGGAGCGCAAGCAGGAGATCACCCGGCAGCTACGCGAACTCGGCAAGGGCCCCGACACCCACGACGAGTTCTTCATGAACATGGAGAGCGTGCTGACCGACGAGCAGAAGGCCAAGCTCAAGGCGGCGCGTGAGCGGCTGGAGCGCAATCCCAGCGGCGCGTTGCGCCCGGTGGACGTCTTCCGCGCCGTCCAGGAACTTGACCTGAGCAAGGAGCAGCAGGCACACGTCGAGGGACTGCGCGACAAGCTGCGGAAAGCGCTGCGCGGTGCCCAGACGATCAAAGACCGGCAGCGCTTCAACCTGATGAACAGGTTGCTCGACGCGATCATCTCCGAGTTGACGCCCGGGCAGCAGCAGCAGTTCGAGCTCAGCCTCGCCAAGCTGCGACCCGACCTGGCATACCGCCTGCGCGTCCTCACCGAGGAGAAGGAAGAGACCGTCCAGCAGAGGAAAGAAGACCAGGCCGAGGACGAAACCGAGATCGACACGGAAGACGAGTAGACGGCACGGCTGGGCGCGGCCGCGCGACAGTTGCACCGAGGAAGGTCAAACCGTACGCTGGCCGAGGCCGTCGAGCGACAGCGATACCGCCGAGGTCGACTTGCGGGACATCTGTTGAAACGAGTCAAGGAGAAGCTCATGCGTCGCCTGATGCTACCCGGGATTGTTGCGTTTTGGCTGGCCGCTCCCTTGCTGGCAATGGCGGAGCCGGAGATTCCCGAGGCCGCGATCAACGACAAGGCCAAGCTGCTCGGACCCAGAAAGGCCGCTTACCTGATGCGCCAGCTCGACCTGACCGAGCAGCAGGCCGCCCACGCCCAGGGCCTGATCGACTCGATCCTCCCCAGCGATGAACAGGTCCCCATCAATGTCAATGAGGTCCGCCAAATCTGGAAGCAGATCGAGCAAGCCAAGGCCACCGACGACCAGGCCAAGGTCGACGAGCTTACGCAGCAGTTGCAGCAGATGGGAAAAGAGGCCACCGGGGACGCCGAATTCTATGACAACATCGCCGCGCAACTGAGCGCCGAGCAGAAGCAGAAGCTGGCGGCGGCGCAGGCCCGGCTCGAACGAAACCCCAGCGGGGCGTTGCGGCCGATCGACCTGTTGCGGGCGGCTTGGGAGCTGAGCCCGACGGCCGAGCAAACGACCCGGCTGTGGACGGTACAGGAGGAGATGCGGAAGATGCTGTACCCGATCCTGCGGCCGAACATGGAGCTCAAGCTGAGGTTGATCAACTTCATCCACGACGAAACCCGGGCCGTGCTGACGCCCGAGCAGCGCGCCAAATGGGACGTGCGGGTCCGCGCCCTGCGGCCGGACCTGCTCGACCAAGGCCTGCGCGTCAAGCCGCCGGAGCCCGCCCAAACCGATCCACCAACTGAAGAGTAGCTCAAGCTCCCGGAAACTGACGCGAAGCACGGGAACCGCTTGTGCCCTACCCCTGGCAGGGGTGGAGCACCGGGCCAAATGCGCGGCGTCCTCAAGCGATTCAACCTAAGTATCCGATAGGAGAGATAACGGCGTAGTCTGGACTGCCCTCGCCCAGCGATGGGCCACGATGGTCGTGGTCGGGGCATCCAACTGTACGGCGTCGTTGCCCTTCTCACTTCACCAGGAGGTGGTAGTCATGCCACGCACGAGCCTCATCCGAATTTGTATCACTTTGCTTGCCTGTATCGTTTTCGCCGGGTCGATCGCCCGGGCGCAAACCGTCTGGTACGTGGACGACGACGGCCCGGGTGATCCGGCGCCGGGGTCGGTCAGCGAGAGCGACCCGCTGGAGGACGGCTCGCCGGAGCATCCATTCGACGCCATCCAGGAGGGCATCGACGCCGCCGTGGATGGCGATCTCGTGCTGGTAGCCGACGGGCGGTACATCGGCGTGGGTAATCGGCTGGTAAGCTTTCGCGGCAAGGCGGTGACCGTGCGCTCGATGAACGGCCCGGCCGGCTGCGTGATTGACTGCAACGGACACACTGCGGCGCTCTACTTTGAAGACGGCGAGTCCAACGACACCGTCGTGGACGGGCTGAGGATTATCGACGGCGCAGACCCGCTGGGCGGCGCGGTATACGTGTCGGACGCCAGTCCGACGATCATGAACTGTGTGCTGGTCGGCAATGTGGCGGAGAGTGGCGGGGGAGCCGTGTTTTGTCTGGGCGGTCCCGAGGTACCCGAGCCGACGAGGATCATCAACTGCGTGATCGAGGGGAACCGGGCGGCGCAAAGCGGCGGCGGCATCATGGTGTTCGGCGCCGACCTCGTGCTGGAGGGCAGCACGGTGCTCAACAACATCTCGTACGAGATCGGGGGGGGCATCGCTTGCGTTGCGGGTGAAGTCACGATCGAGGGCTGCGATATCCGCGACAACATGGCTCTGTACAAAGGCGGCGGATTGTACTGCAGTCTGGGGGCCGCGACGATTTGCGATTGCACGGTCACCGAGAACATGGCCGACGTATCCGGGGGAGGCGTGTACACCGATCACGGGGCGTTGACGCTGACCGGCGGCGCGATCACCTCGAACATCGCGTACGGCTATCTGGGGGACTCGGGCGCTGGGGTGGCTTGCTGGCAAAGCGAGGTGGAGATCTCAGCATGCTCGTTCGTCGCAAACGCCTCGTACATGGACGGGGGCGGCCTGCAGTTAACGCTCTGCGAGGGATCGCTGACTGACACGACGATCAGTGGCAACATGGCCGTGGGCAGCGGGGCCGGCATCGACATGAATAGCGCCACCGCGGTGTTCGCCGGCTGCGTGGTCTCGGGAAACACGTGTTCGTCCCGGGGAGGTGGCGCCCAGTTCTGGGACGGCGATTCCACATTCCTCGACTGCGAGATTACCGACAATTCCGCGGTAGCTGGCGGGGGCATCTACTCAGAGGGCAAGCTCGACGTGCGCGGCTGTGAGATCCGCGAAAACTCGGCGAGCCATGGCGGGGGCATTTACTGGGACTACTCCGGCAGCAGGAAGTATCTGATTATTGCCGATAGCGCCGTCACTGAGAACATCGCGGCGCAGTATGGTGGGGGAATCGAGGGGCACGCGTGGGACGCGACGGCGACCATCATCAACAGTGCCATCGCCGGCAACATTTCCAACGGCATTTCCCCCGACGGCGGGGCCGCGGGCTTGTGGTTCCAGTGGGGCGATCTCGCGATTGTCAACTGCGAGATCATCGACAACGTCTCGTCGCGGGGTGACTCGGGAGGCCTGCGCCTGAAGGGGCCTCGACCGGCGTTGCTCGCAAACTGCACGATCGCGAACAACACGGCGCAAGGAATCGGTGGCGGCGTGGGGTGCGAGAATGGCAGGGACCTCGCGCTTGTCAATAGTGTCGTGTGGGGTAATTCGGCCGACGTCGGCTCGCAGCTTGTCGCCCGCGAAAGCCAGGTCTCCGTCTCGTACAGCGACGTCGCCGGCGGCGAGGCGGGGGTCTATCTGGATGAGGAAGCCACGTTGCACTGGGGACCGGGGAATATCGACGCCGACCCGCTGTTCGTTGACCCGGGCGAGAGTGACTATCGCTTGGGCCCCGGATCGCCGTGCATCGATGCCGGGTGCAACTGCGGCGTGCCGACAGACGTGACCGATGCGGATGGTGATGGTGACAGGGACGAGTTCGTGCCGTTCGATCTCGATGGCGAGGGGCGCTTCTTTGACGACCCCAATACGCCGGACGCCGGCAGCGGCTTGCCGCCCATCGTGGATATGGGCGCTTACGAGTTCGGCGAGAGCGACCTGCCGCCCTGCCGCGGCGACCTCGACGGCGACCGCGATGTCGATCTGGCCGATCTTTCGGTTCTGTTGGCCAACTACGGGATGTCAGAAGGCGCCGGGGGGGCCGACGGCGACATGGACTGCGACGGCGACGTTGCCCTGGCTGATCTCGGCGCGCTGCTATCACGCTACGGGACGAGTTGCCCCTGACCCCGCAGACCGCTTGGCCAGCCGGGCGCGCTCACGTGACGCTCCGAGCCGGCGCCTCACGTGACGCTCCGAGCCGGCACGCTCCCGGCAGACACATCACGTAAAAATACGACGCCGGTCTTGTCGACCGACGTCGTATTCGCCGGGCCCCCCAATCCGCGGCCGCTTGAAGGAGGCGGCCGCGCTGACTCGTCCGCGCGTCACCGCTAGGTTTCGACGAAACGCTCCTTGAGATCCCGGTAGGCCTCGCACTGCTCGGGATCCTTGCAGCAGATGTCGCGGATGTGCTCGTAGAACACCTCCGGCCTGAGGCCGATGTCCCTCCGCAGATGGCACTTCAGCGCGATGCGCGGCTGCGTCGTATTCGTTCCAGTCAAAAGAGCACGGATGAAGACTTGACCCTTCCCGGCGTGGCACTTCATTTCCCGGTTGAGCTTCTGCTCCAGTTCAGAGAGGTTGGCGCCTTGCTCTTCCGCCGTGATCGGCGGGCCAAATTGCTCGCCGACTCGCGAGGTTCTCCTTTTAGGAGGCTCGGGTTCGGGCTTCGGCTTACCCAAAAAAGAGGACCACATCATCTAAACCATCCTCGTGACAGCACTGACCACAAAGCCGCGCGGTACGCTTCGCCTGCGTCAGGAGCGCTCACACGAACGCTCTCGCGGGACCCAAACCGCGCACGAACGGGGCCAAAACCCGATCTCGGCAGGTCGCTCAGCTTCGTGAGGGGTTTCGATCCGCCCAACCGGCTGGCTCCCCTGCCGCGACCTCCCTGTCGTCGCGGCTTCGTGGATCGGGGCGTGGCGTGCCGACTCGCATTATCGATTACGACTAAGACGAGTCCGTCAGAGTCCGGTCGGCCGCCAGCCGCGTCCTCTAATATCTTAGCGGCTACCGAATGTCAGTAGAACAGAGTTTTGCAAAAACTAGGCCGACCCGTACCCGTCGGGGTGGGCCCGGTGCCAGCCCCAGGCGCTCGCGATGATCTCCTCAACATCGGTGTAGCGCGGATCCCAGCCGTAATGGCGACGCAGCTTATCGGAATCGGCGTAGAGCTCGGGGGGATCTCCAGGACGGCGATCAGTCAGGACGGCCGGGATCGCGTGCCCCGTCACTCGCCGCGCCATCGCGATGATTTCCAACACGCTGTACGCCCTTCCGGTGCCGACGTTGAAGGCCTGAGCCTGTCCCTCGGTCAGCCGCTCGAGGGCGAGCAGGTGCGCCTCGGCGAGGTCGTCGACGTGGATGTAGTCGCGGATGCAGGTGCCGTCGCGGGTCGGATAATCGGACCCGAAAACGCTGATCGATTCACGCTGCCCGAGCGCGACCTGCAACACGAGCGGGATCAGGTGAATTTCAGGCCGGTGATCCTCGCCGATGGTCCCGTCGGCCGCGGCGCCGGCGGCATTGAAGTATCGCAGGGCGACCGAACCTAGCCCCCAGGCGCCGGCCGAATCGCGCAGGGCCCATTCCATCGCCAGCTTGGTGGCCCCGTAGGGGTTGATCGGGTCCTTCGGCATCTCCTCGGTTATCGGAAGATTCACGGGCATCCCGTAAACCGCACACGTACTGCTGAACACGATTCGCTTGATTCGGGCGCGCTCCATCGCTTCGAGCAGGTTGAGCGTGTTGGCAACGTTGTTGCGGTAGTACATCAGCGGCTGCTGTACCGACTCACCGACGTTCAGATACGCCGCAAAGTGCATCACCGCATCAAAGCGTCCGGGGGCCAGAACCTGCTTGAGTTTCACGAGGTCGGCGAGATCACCCTCGATGAACTCGGCGGCCCGGTCGACCGCCCGCCGATGGCCCGCCACGAGATTGTCGTAGACGGTGACCTCGTGTCCGGCGGCGACCAGACGCTTGACGCAGTGACTGCCGACGTAGCCGGCCCCGCCGACGACAAAGACTCTCATGCGTTGATTCCTTCCTGCAGTCTGCGGCCGCGCCGCTCGCGGCCCGGCGCTCAACGTGCATCATCCGGATTGTCGGGTGGGCGTCAATCGGCGAAGCGGCCGCGACGACGTTTTGTGCCCAAGCGTTGTGAGTGCGGGGCGCGTCGGCTACATTCAGGGCGTGACACCTCAGGAGATGACCAGTTCGGAAAACGCGGCCGACCCGGCCCCGGTCAAGCCGCCGGCGACGGAGACGCTGACGCCCGCCATGCGCCAATACTGGGAGCAGAAGCAGCAGGCGGCCGACGCACTGCTGCTGTTTCGCATGGGCGATTTCTACGAACTGTTTTACGACGACGCCAAGCTGGCGGCCAAGGTGCTCGGGATCGCGTTGACCTCGCGCGACCGCGGCAAGACCCCGCTGGCGGGCATCCCACACCATGCGTTGGATGGTTACCTCGCCAAGCTCGTCGCCGCCGGTTACAAGGTCGCCATCAGCGAGCAGGTCGAAGACCCGAAGCAGGCCAAGGGCGTGGTCAAGCGGGCTTTGGTCCGCATCGTCACGCCGGGCACGCTGACCGACGACGGCCTGCTCGAAGGCACGCAGAGCAACGTGCTCGCCACCCTGCACCAGCCGGGCGACGAGACCGGCATCGCCACGCTCGAACTGTCCACCGGCCAACTCTATGTCCAGCTTTGTGATGAAACCCGACTGCTCGACGAGCTGTGCCGCATCGACCCGGCGGAGGTTCTGCTGGCGGAGTGGCCGGAGGTCGGCCGACACCCGCTCGAACCCGAGATCCACGAACGCACCGGCGCGGCGGTGACCTATCGCCCGGCGACCGATTTCAACCCGCACCGGGCGGAGAAACTGCTCGAAGAGCAGTTCGAGACGCGTGGCCTGATCGGCTTCGGCTTCGAGAAGATCGACGCCTCGCTCCAAGCCGCTGGAGCCCTACTCGCCTACGCGCGCGAGACGCAGAAAGCCGTGATCCGACACCTGCGCCCGCCGAAGCGGCGTTCGTCCGACGAGTTCCTCGTGCTGGACCAGGTCACGCTGCGATCGCTCGAGATCGAGCGAACGCTGCGGACCGGATCGCGGGCCGACACGCTTCTGACGGCGGTCAACCGGACCCGAAACCCGATGGGCACCCGCCTACTGCGCCAATGGCTCTGCTACCCCCTGCGCGACGTCGAGAGAATACGAAAACGCCAGCGCCTGATCGAAGTGCTGCGCGGCGAGGACGGACACCGCACGCTGCTGCGCGGCTCACTGCGTGAGATGGGCGACATGGAACGCATGGTCGGCCGGCTGGGCGTGCAACGTACCAACCCGCGCGACCTGCGCGCCCTCGGGGATGCCCTCTGTCAACTGCCGGCGATGCGCGACGCGTTGCGCGCCCTGCGAACCGACGAAGGCGACACGCTCGCCGAGCGCCTCGAAGGCCTCGATGACCTCGCCGACCAGCTTACCAGCGTGCTCAAACCCGACGCTCCGCTGACCGTGCGCGAGGGCGGCATCTTCGCCCGCGGATACCATGCCGAACTCGACCGCTTGCGCGCGATCAGCAGCGACGGACAGACCTGGCTGGCCGATTTCCAGGCCCGCGAGATAAAACGCACCGGGATTCCCTCGCTCAAGGTCAGTTTCAACAAGGTCTTCGGCTTTTACATCGAAGTCACCCATCCGCACCGCGACCGCGTCCCGCCGGATTACGTCCGCAAGCAGACCCTCAAGAACGCCGAACGGTATATCACCGACGAGCTCAAGAAGTACGAAAGTGAGGTTCTCTCGGCCGAGTCGCGCGCCAACGAGCTGGAATACCAGTTGTTCAACGAGCTGCGAGAGACGGCGACGGGTTACATCCCCCGGCTGCAACAAGCTGGCACTGCCCTGGCAATAATCGACGTGCTCGCCGGATGGGCCGAGCTCTCCCTGCGCGAGCAGTTTTGCCAACCCGAATTCGTCGACGAGCCCGTGCTCGAGATCGAGCAGGGCCGCCACCCGGTCGTCGCCCCGGCACTTGCCGGCGGTTTCGTCCCCAACGACACGAACCTGGCAGCCGTCAGCGGTCAGCCATCAGCGAACAGCAATGCCCAATCCGCAATCCCCAATCCCCAATCGTCAATCGTCAATCGTCAATCGCTCGCCCTGATCACCGGCCCCAACATGTCCGGCAAGAGCACCTATATCCGCCAGGTCGCTCTGCTGACGCTGCTGGCACATTGCGGCTGCTGGGTACCCGCCAAGCGCATGCGTCTGGGCATCGTCGATCGGATCTTCACCCGCGTCGGCGCCAGCGACGAGCTCGCCCGCGGGCAATCCACCTTCATGGTGGAAATGCTCGAAACCGCCAACATCCTCCACAACGCCACAGCCAACAGCTTGGTCATCCTCGACGAGATCGGCCGCGGAACCAGCACCTACGACGGCCTCGCCTTGGCCTGGGCCATCACCGAGCACCTCGCCCAGCGCGTCGGCTGCCGGGCGCTCTTTGCCACACACTACCATGAGCTGACCGAGCTGGGGGAGCTGCTCGACAGCGTCTGCAACCTCAACGTCGCCGTCCGCGAGTACGAAGATCAGGTCGTCTTCCTCCATCACATCGTTCCCGGGGCGGCGGATCGCAGCTACGGCCTCCATGTCGCCAAGCTCGCCGGCCTGCCCCGCGAGACCGTCGAGCGCGCCAACGCAGTGTTGAACGAACTGGAGAAGACCTTCAGCCGGGAATCACAACGCCCGGTGCTTGCCGCAGTCCAACGTCGGCGCCAGCGCCAACTGCGTTTGTTCGAAGAGCCGGAGGAAACCGTCGTACGGCAGCTTCGCGAGTTGGCCCCTGGTCAGGTTGAGCCCGCGGTCGCGCTCGACCTGATCGGCAAATGGCGACGCTTACTCGGCATCAGTGGGATTGACGATTGACGATTTGCGATTGACGATTGGAGGCTGGTCAGTCGTCAATCGTAAATCGTCAATCGCAAATGAGCTTGAAGCAGCCTGATCTCTGGTTCCTCGCGGCGTTGCTGCTCATCACGGCCGGCGGCACGGTCATGTTGGGGCAGACGGGCGCTACCTGCCCCGAAGCGCGACACCTGAGCTACCACCGACACTATTGGCAGTCGGCGTTCGACGCGCTGAGCGCGAGCTGCGGCGTCGGGCTGTTGACGTACAGTTTTCAGGAGGACTATACGCCGCAGGGACGCTGGATCTTGACCACCCTGGGAATGGCGGGGGCGGCGCTGTTTATAGCGGCGGTCGCGCACGCGGCGCGGCGGATGCAACCCGCCGACGCGCGAGTGCGCGGGCCCCATCCGCTCACCGTGGTGATCGTGTTTGTCGTCGTGCAGGTGGTCGCGGGGAGTGTTTTCCTACTGGCAACGGGACTCGAGCACATTCCGGAGAACTCCTGGCGCGCGATCGCTGCGTTTTCGTCGCTCGGTTGGGGGACCGAAGTCGTCGTCGGCCAGGAGGAAGCCGCGGTCACCGCCTGGCCGTTGGCATTGTTGGCATGGATCGGCGCGCTCGGCTGGCCCGTGTGGCTGTTGGTCGTCCCGCGGCTCGGCCGAAGCGGGCAAAGAGAATCTTTGCCCTTCCCCTTGCCAAGGCTCGGCCGGAGCCTCGCCCTCCCCTGCGGAAGCTACACGCTGATGTTGCTGCTGGCGGCACTGCTGATCAGTGCCTTCGAATCGCCGCGCGGCTTGTCCGGCCGGGGGCAGCCCGGCAACACGCTATCTGACCAGCCCTGGGCAACGCGCTACGTTCGCAGTCTGGTGCAAACCGCGGCGGCGTCGGGTGCGGGGATGCCGACCGAGTCGCTCGCGGAAAGCGACACCAGCGACGGCACCAAGTTCACCCTCTCCGCGTTGCTGCTGATCGGCGGGCTGGGTGGGTCGGCCACCGGCGGCGTGCAGTGGACGCTGCTGCTGTGCGCACTGGCCGGCGGCGCCGCGGCACTCGGGTGGTCCGCAAAAGACGGGACCGCGACGCATGTCCACCGCTGGATGCACGCCGGTCTCGCTTGCCTCCTGCTGCTGGTGCTGCTCGCGCTGACCGTCGCTGCGGGCATGCTGTTGATCGAGAACTGGACCGCGTCGCGCTATCAACCGCCGCCGAGTTTCGCCGACGTCCTGCTCGACGCGAGCTCGGTCGTCGCCGGGGGAAATCTCTCCAGCGGGCTGACCGAAGCCGTCACCAGCCGAAACCTGCTGAGCGGAATCCGGCAATCGGCGGACCTCTACCAATACGGCATGGCCTGGTTGATGCTGGCGATGCTGGCCGGGCGAATGCTGCCGCTGGTCGTGCTGCGACGGCTGGGAGACACTCGGCCCGCCCCACGCGAGTCAAGTTCCGGGGCTGCACAAGCCGATAGCATCTAGCGCAATGGTTGCGCTCGGCATCATTCTGGCCCGCGCGGGGAGCACGGGCTTGCGGGACAAGTGCGTCCGGCCGCTGCTCGGACGGCCGCTGATCGACTATACGTTTGACCACGCCCTGGCGAGCACACGGCTGACAGCGATTGTGTTGACTACCGATTCCGAGCCCGCCAGACAACTGGCTCGAAGCCGAGAGATAGAGATCATCGATCGGCCGGCCGAGCTGGCGACCGAAACAGCGACGGTCGATGCCGCTGCCCGCCATGCCGTCGAGACCTGGGAAGCGCGGCATCGGCAAGTCGTGGACGCAGTAGTGCTGCTGTACGCGAATATCCCCGTGCGGGCGGCCGGCGTCATCGATCGGGCCCTCGAACATCTGGAACGGACCGGGGCCAGTTCGGTTCGCACGGTCGCCCCGGTGGGCAAGCATCATCCCGACTGGCTGCACCGGCTCGACCGCGATCGGCTGGTTCAGTTCCGGACCAACAGCATCTACCGTCGACAGGATCTCGAGCCGCTCTATGGTCACGACGGCGCGGTGGTCGCGGTGACGCGGCAGGCGTTGTTCGACGCGCTGCAAACACCCGACGACGCCCACGCGTTCTTCGGTCCCGACCGCCGGGCGATCGTGCAGCGCGCCGAAGACGCGGTGGACGTGGACGAGGTAGTGGATTTGTATGTCGCCGAGGCGGTTCTGCGGGCACGGTCGGAGAACGGAAGCAGATGACGCGAGTCGGCATCACGGAAACTGAAGTGCTGTGCGTCTCGATCGGGCCGCGCCGCGTCGGGCCTGGTCAGCCCGTCTACGTGATCGCCGAGGCGGGGGTGAACCACGACGGTTCGTTGGACCAGGCCTTGCGGCTGGTGGACGTGGCGATCGAGGCCGGTGCCGACGCGGTCAAATTCCAGGTGTTTCGCGCGGATGAGCTGGCATCGAGGTCGGCCGAGACGGCGGGCTACCAGAGGAATAGCGCCAGGTCGTCGCAACGCGAGATGCTCGCGCGGCTGGAGCTCGCCGATGACGAGTTCCGGCGCGTGCGAACGCACTGCGCGGAGCGCGGGATCGAGTTCCTCGCAACCCCCTTCGGACCGCGCGACATCGATCGATTGCTCGAGCTGAAGGTCAACACGATCAAGATCGCATCGACCGACTTGAACAACCTGCCGCTGCTGCGCCTGGCGACAGAGACCGGGCTGCCACTGATTGTCTCCACCGGGGCGGCGACGGCGCAGGAGATTCGAGCGAGCGTGGAGCGCCTGCAGCAATGGGATGTCGGGGAGCGTTTGATCCTGCTGCACTGCGTCAGTGCCTACCCGACGCCGCTGGACGCCGCCAATTTGCGTGCGATCGGCACCTTGCAGCGCGCCTTCGGCACCCCGTGCGGATTCAGCGACCACACGACCGAAACGCGAACCGGAGCGTGGGCGGCGGCGGCCGGGGCGAGCGTGCTCGAGAAACACTTCACGCTCGATCGCGCGGCGCCGGGGCCGGATCATGCGATGTCGCTCGACCCGCCGGGCCTGCGGCAGTACATCTCCGCGATCCGCGACACGGAGCGCGTCCTGGGAAGCGGCCAGCTCGGCATGACCTCCCTCGAAGCCGACGTGCGGGCCGTCGCGCGCAAGAGCGTTGTCGCCGCCTGCGACCTGGCGACTGGCACCGTGCTGCGGCCGGAGATGTTGACCGTGAAGCGACCGGCGGGCGGAATCGAACCGGATCAGCTCGACACGCTGATCGGCCGCCAACTGACCAGCGACGTGCCACGGGACACTATTCTGACCTGGGACATGATCCAGTGAGTATCGGTCGCGGCGAACTAGGGCGAAGGCGCGTGGCGGTGATCACCGGAACGCGGGCCGAATACGGGCTCCTGCGGTCGCCGATCGAAGCGATCAACGCCCATCCGCGGCTGGAGCTGCAGCTCGTCGTGACCGGGATGCACCTGCTGCGCAAGTTCGGTTACACGGTTGACGACATCGTCGCCGACGGGTGGCGCGTTGCGGCGCGCGTCCCGATGCAATCCGGGCGGGATGACCCCACCGACCAGGCAACCGGCCTGGCCCGCGGCGTTGCGGGCATCGCCAGATTCCTCGAAAAAGCGCAGACGGACATCGTGGTCGTGCTCGGCGATCGGATCGAGGCCATGGCCGGCGCGCTGGCGGCGGTGACGACCGGACGCGTGCTGACGCACATCCACGGGGGTGACGTCGCACTCGGCGATTTCGACGAGTCGCTTAGACACGCGATCACCAAGCTGGCCCACGTACATCTGACCGCGACGCAGGAATCGACGCGGCGGGTCGTGCGACTGGGCGAAGCGCCGAAGCGAGTGTATTGCGTCGGCGCTCCCGGGCTGGACCGATTGCGGCAGATCATTGCGGAGACGCCGACCCGGAACGGGCGTAGCAGACTGGCGCTGGTCGTCCAGCACGCGCACGGGCGGAGTGCCGCGGTCGAGCAACGGGTGGCGTCGACGATCCTGAGTGCGGTTGCGGAGGCGGGGCTGAAGCGCTGGATCGTCTACCCGAACAGCGATCGCGGTCATCGCGGCGTGTTGCGGGCGATCGAGCGGCACGTGGGCCGGTCCTCCGCCGGGGAGGTGCGCGTATCTCGTTCGCTTCGGCGTGACGATTACCTGCGCGCGCTGCTCGCGGCAGACGTGCTGGTCGGGAACTCGTCCAGCGGGTTGATTGAGGCGCCGCTGGCGGGGACGCCGGCGGTCAACGTCGGTCCGCGTCAGGCGGGCCGACAGCCGGGCGGTCCGGCGGTGATTCAGTCGGCGGAATCTCCACCAGCGATCCGCGCCGCACTACGCAACGCCCTGCGCAAACGCCCGCGCCGCGGGGGCCGCAGCGTCTACGGCGACGGCCACGCCGGGGAGCGCGTTGCGGGGATCCTGGCCGAGCTGCGGCTGGCGCCGGCGCTCGTGCGGAAGCGCATCACGTACTAGCCGAGACCCTTGCGAAGATCACGAAGCGCCGTGACGCCGGGCGAGCCGTCAGAGCCCGACGCGGACCTTACCCTTCTGCCACTCCTTGACGAGCAATCGGAACTCTTCGACGGCTTCCGCCAGCCGCCGAAAGCTCAGAACCATCGACTCGTAGAGCCGGCTGTCCGCAACCAGATGGCCAATCGTGCCTTCGCCGCGATCGATCTTGTCGACAATGGAGTACACTCTGGTGAGGACGTTGCTGGTCATCTCGAGGTCGTCAGTGAGGGCGTGGGCGACGTGCTCGACGTGGCCGTCGATGCGTGTGACCGCGCCGGAGGTTTGCTCGATCAGCGTCTTGGCCTCGGCCGCGGTGGCCCGGGCGTCGGCAGCGGCGGCCTTCATCTCGGAGACGACCACCTTGCCGTCCTGGGTCATGTCGTAGAAGTTATCGATCGCGGTTCTGAGCTGGCTCTTGACCTGCGGGTCGCCCAGAACGTCGTTCCAGTGCTTGAAGGCGGCATCGAGGCGCTGGACCGCCGTCGCGAGGTTTCCCGGGGGCCCGCCGGGCTGGTCAACCAGGGCGGCGTCGCGGGTGCGCAAGATCTCGTGCAAATCTTGCAGCACCGGCGTCAGGGCAGCGGCGGCATCACCGATGCGCGTGGCGGTCTTGTCGAAGTTGGTGACAATCGTCTTGGGGATCAGCGACTCCACGGCGGAGCTGATCTCGCCGGTGATGGAAGATCCGGAGGCCAGCACCGGGCCGTCGGGGTCGCCGGGGATGATGACAATTGGGGGGCGGCCTTCGCCGAGGCCGGGCTCGCTGGTTTTGGCGCGGGCGCCCTGGTGCAGGCGCAAACCGGGCTTGTCAAAGGCGGCGACGACGCTGACGCCGGCGTCCAGTCGCTGGGGGTCGACGAAGCTGACGCTGTCAACGCGACCGACGGCGATCCCGCCCACGGTGACGATCGTCCCGCGCCGGATACCGGTCGCGCGCACGAAGCGGATATCGAGGGTGTAGGCGTCGGGTCTGGTAGTCCAGAAGCCGGCCTGACCGAAGAGGACGATCAGGACGCACAAGGCCGCCAGCCCGACCAGCACAAACAAGCCAACCCAGAAACTCTGACGCGATTGTTTCATGACCAGCACTCCCTGGTTCGCGACGCGGGCCCGTGATATAATCAACGTGGCCACTCGTCCGCAACGTGCCATTGTGTCTCAGCGCCGCAAATACTACACTATTCCAGCCGTCAGCAAAGGAGGCATCCCGTGGCCGACAACTTCGAAGGCAAAACAATCCTGATCGTGGACGATGATCCCGACATCCTGACCGCGATCAC
>Ga0180434_10004894_pt1 | contig 16058 bp, 15 predicted proteins | sample SS_ome_7_FD_132453 | JGI IMG/M metagenome (GOLD analysis project Ga0180434, IMG submission 132453) | Hypersaline lake sediment archaeal communities from the Salton Sea, California, USA - SS_1_D_2 metaG | ecosystem: Environmental > Aquatic > Non-marine Saline and Alkaline > Hypersaline >...
GCGTTAGCCGTTCGAACTGCTTGCGGTTATTGCATACCTCGGGATTGTCACCATTGACCTTCTCGATGCGCAGCAAGGCATTATACTTCTCGTTGTCCTTGGGAGGCCGCCCCTGCCCGCTTACCTCGTCACCGTGCTTGAGACGGAGGCGCCTTATCTGAGAAAGGGATACATATATATCTTCCTCGCTGGGCAGATAGCCCATGGTGCGCAGGAAGCCGTATCCCTCGGGAAGTACGTCTAGTATCCCGGTACGGATAAACAGCCCCTCCTCCTCCACCTTGCGGTTCAGGATGTTATCGATGAGCTCCTGTTTACGCATACCGGTGATACCGGTCAGCCCCATCTCGCGGGCCATTTCCTGCAGGTCTACCAGGAGCATAGATTCGAGCTTGGATCGGTCTAATGTCTTTTCCATTTTCACCTCCTTCTTCTGAGTTTTATGTAAGGGTCATATATCACAGATTCTTGATCTTCTCGTAATCCTCCAAAAACCTCTTTATCCCGATATCCGTCAGGGGATGCTTCACCATCTTGGCCATCACTTCATAGGGTATGGTGGCGATATGGGCTCCCGCATTGGCAGCCTCGATGACGTGTATGGGATGGCGCAGGCTGGCGGCGATGACCTGGGTAGTAATGGAGTAGGTGTCGAAGATATCCACGCTCTCCTCCACCACCGTCATGCCTCTATTCCCTATATCATCCAATCTACCGACGAACGGGCTGACAAAAGTGGCCCCGGCCGCAGCGGCCAGCATGGCCTGGTTGGCCGAGAACACCAGGGTCACGTTGGTCTTTATCCCCTCTTTGGAGAGACGGCTCACCGCCGCCAGCCCCTCGGGCGTCATGGGGATCTTGACGTTTATGTTATCGGCGATGGCCGACAACTCCCGGGCCTCGAGCATCATGCCCTCCGTATCCTGGCTGATAGCCTCCGCGCTTATAGGGCCGGAGACTATCTCCGTTATCTCCTTGAGGGCCTCCCTCATGCCGCGCCCTTCCCTGGATACCAGGGTGGGATTGGTGGTGATTCCGGCCAGAATCCCCCAATCATTGATCTCCCTGATATGTTCGACGTTAGCCGTGTCCAGGAAAAGCTTCATCACCTACCTCCCTTTCAACTTCATTAAGAACCGATCCAGGCTTCAGCGTCCCTGGGCTCTCTGCCCTTGGACATGTCGTAGGCTGCATTGATGATATAGTCGACAGCTTCAGCCACTGTTTTATCCAGTTCAATGCTGTCGAAGGTCTTGACTCCGGTCATATTGGCCAGATGGGATATGTAATCCTGAATCTTCCTTATATGTTCGAAGTGCTCTATATATCTCTGAAAAGGTCTGGTTCCCTGGGTCTCCACCTCGCGGATGTAGAAATGGCTGCGGTGCAGTTTCTCGTCCATCACCGTTATCACCAAAGGGAGTATAAACGCTTCGGGAAACTGCTCCGGTTCGATAAAACCCGGTACCATGTGGGCTCCTTCGATGATGATATGGGTTCCCTCTTTTATTGCCCGGTTGATGATAGCCCTTACCCCCGCCAGCACATAAAGGGTCTGTTCCCGGAATCCGGCCACCACAGGGTCCACGTGGGGGGGCAGGGGGTGGATGAGGGCGGTATCGGCGTCGAAGGAAGAAGTGTGGATGGTGGGCATGAGGTTATCGGAGAAAAAGGCCCGCATGACCTCCCTGATGGCATCGGTAGAGACGATGCGCACGATGCTGAGCCGGCTGGCCAGCATGGTTGATATGGTAGACTTCCCCACGCCGGTCGAGCCCCCCATTAGGATCACCAGGGGCCGGTTGAGGCGGCTGAAGGAGAGATAGCGCTTGTAGTTGGTGGCATAATGCTCTCCGAGTTCGTCCTCCAGCACGTTATAGATGATCTGGCGCAGATCCTTGGCCTGTATCTCGAAGGTGCCCTCTCTTATCAGCAATTCCTCTATATCCGAGGCTACGTTATAGGCGGGGCCCGGCGGCAGTCCCGAGCTCATGATGGCGCTGGCGGTGATTCCCTTGGAGAAGGGAACCCTGTGCAGCTCCTCATCGAGGATGGTTATCTGATTTTTCTTCTTCCCCTCATTGTTCGGCATGTTTGCTCACCGCCAAATCCCGCATATGCAAGAAAAACCTCTCAATATCATCTTCTTGCCCTAATCCCACCGTCCGGTTATGAAAATAGATGAGTTCTTTCCCTCTCTCGCGGGCGAATCCAGCAACCACATCCACCGCCGCTGCCTTCAGCTCCGTAAGCAATATCTCTGCTTCCTCCGCTTTTTGCAGGTCTTTGCACAGGTTAATGCGGTCAGAAAGGTTATGACTCCTGCCCACCACCTGGCAATCTTCGCTTTCCTGTAAATAGCCCTCCAGTATTTCCCCTGCCGCCTCGGAGGCAGTACATACGAGGAAAGTTCGCTTTCCACGGATGGGTTTCAGGGGATGAGGCCTGAAGATCGTCTTTACGATACTGATCTCGCCATATACCTGATTTATTCTTCTCTCCAGCTCTTTTATATGGCTGGGAGAAGCGAAAGGTTCTTCAGCCATTGTAATGATAACCCCATCGGAAATCAAGAGGCGGTAGGCGCCCAGATAACCCAAGGCCTCTTCAAGGTCCTGCGCCGCGCTTATCACGCATATCCCGGCGTCGGTCATCACCGGCGGAATGCTGGAGCCGCTTCCCTCCATGATCACCAACTCCCCAGGCAAACCGTCCGCCAGAACCGCAGCATCAACACAGTTGGTGACAAAGGGCTCCCCGGCCAATCCCCCACCGCAGCGCCGGGAACCCACGGTGATCACCCCCGTGATCAGCGCATCCTCGTAATGGTCGGAGGCGGCGTGTCGACCCTTCTCCGTCTCCTGTAGCAGGAAGTCCCCGGTGATCCTCTCCTCCCCAAGAATATGGGGTTGGGGAGGGCCGCCCCTGCCCATAGCCACTATCACAGGCGGCTGCCCCTCCCGGGCCAGGTAACGCGCCATCTCGGCCGAGACGGCCGTTTTGCCGCAGCGTTTCCCGGTTCCGATAATGGCACAGGAGGGCTTTGTCAGGACCTGCTCGAAACGCGGGGGCCGAAACTCGAAATCAGAGCCGCGGTAGACGGCTCCGGCCGCCAGCGCCCTTGCGGCAAGGTGCAATCTTTGCGCCGGCCCCAATACGGGAAGATCGCTCAGATCCACTACCAGCTGGGGCTTCAAGCGCAGTAGTGTCGGATAGAGATCAGACAGGGGGTCGTGGGGAACGATGAGCTCCGCTTCCTCCAGGTCAAGCTGGGAGAGATCCTCGAGCTTCTCCCCGCCGCCCAGGAAATACAGGCCTATCGGCCGCCAGTTCTCCCTTCCCTCCAGCTCCCGTACGGCATCCAGGGTAGCGGCGGGATGGTGCTCGCCGTCCACTAGAAATAGAGTGTCTACTTTTCCTCCTCCTCTTTCACGCCTGAAGGGCATGCCAGGCCATACATGGGCCGACTCGAAACCATAATACGCCCCGAAATCCCGGTATACAGATCTCTGAAGTCAAGCTGAATCACTGAATGTCCGTGCCGATGATCTCCCGAAATCCGCCGGAGAGCTCACGCTGGGTATCGCTCACCCCCACCCCGAACTGGGCGATGATATCCCTTCCGCCAAAAGGATACTTGCGAAATATTCTGACGATATCCTCGCGTATCTCGATAACGTTATAGCAGGGCTTGGTATGACCACGCAGGCGCAGCGAGGACACCGTCCCCGCGTTCACCACGTACATATTCTCCAGCCGCCACACATACGGGACGTGTTTATGGCCGCTGAGCACCAGGTCCACCTCGGAATAGATCAACAACTCCAGGATATCTCCGGCATCGTAGACGATGTTCCTCTCCCTCCCGGTCCCGGGCACGGGCAGCAGGTGATGGTGGAGGGCGAAGATCTTGAAGTCATCCACTTCGTGCAGGCTATCGACAATCCAACTATATCTTTCCCTGCCGATCTTCCCGGCATCCAGGTCGGGCTCCGAGGAGTCCGCTCCCACTACGCACAGGCCGTTCCAGCGCATGCTGGAAAAACGGGAGCCGAAAAGCTCGTCGAAATGCAGGTATCCCACGTTGCGGGAATCGTGATTGCCGGGAACGATCACCACACGGTCGCATTCCAGGTCGTTCAAATAAGCCTTGGCGGTCATGTATTCCTGGCGAAAACCCTCGTTGGTCAGGTCCCCGGTGATGATAACCACCTCCGGCTTCAGCTCGTTGAGCTCCTGTATGGTCCGATTCATGAGGTTGGACACGAAATGATAGGAGCCTATATGGAAATCCGATATGTGGGCAACTATCATGGGTGACCTGGTCAAGGGATATGGTCTGGGAGTCATGGGTGATTCATCTCCAACGGGATTCTAGATGTGAAAACACTTCTCTTGCTTTATTTTGCCTGCAACGTGCCTTATTAACACATCCTTTCTCTCATTAATATATCACAACCGTAACAATCCAGGATATAGGGGTCAGGCCCGGCCTGGTGCCTGAGCAAGTTGAGGTATATGGGGTCTGAGCAGGCTCAACCCTCCTCATAGCGACCGTACCGTATATATAATCTATCCCTATTTCTCATTACAAATGGCAAGGATTCCTTACCTGTATTGCTGAAAGAAGCCCTCATAGTGCTTTATAAATTGTTATAAAAGCAAGGGCAACAACGAGAGCGGTAAGCCCAGCTTCTAACCAGAATGGCTTTGTCTTTAATGAAGTTACGCTTCAGATTCTTGCGCCGATCATCGATCCTGCAAGTACGAATAACGCTGGAAACCAGATTATGTCTCCGCGATGCCAGTATATTGGTATGGCACCAAGGGCAGTAAAATTTATACAGTCAATGATGTGGCGATTGCTTGATGTGTGTCAAGGCCGATGCTCTTAAAAACGGCCGGGAAGATCTGGCCACCACTGCCGCCCCTCAGGCCGGTAATGAAGCTTACGAAAAAGGAATGACAAGGAAATTGATCCCGAAGGCGCTTAACAGGGGCAAACCCGCGAGATTAAGCAAAGGTATTCTTACGGTTCCTCCGCCAACCCCAAACATGCCGCTCATGAAACCCGCAAAGAGTCCTATAAGAAGATAGCTGACGATTCGAATCGTCGTTATCATCATATTTACACCTCAGGCGCCAGGCCGGGCCTGACCCCATGCCTTTACTCACTTCACTAGGAGGTCCATGAGCTGCCAGCCGGGCAGTTTGGAGAAGCTGCCCTCCCGTACACCTTTCTCGCTGAATGATGAGCCCGCGTCGGGGTCCGCTTCAAGGTAATAGAGGGCGAAGGGCACGGGATCGGGCGCATGGGTGCGCACCTCGATGGGAGTATAGTGATCGGGAACCACGAGGAAGCGGAAATCCTCGCTAGAACGCGAGACCTCGTTCAAGAGGCTTTCCACGATGCGGCCGTCGAAATCCTCGAGAGCTTGGACCTTGGCGTCCCAGTCCCCCTCGTGACCTGCCTCGTCCGGGGCCTCGACGTGGATGTAAACCAGGTCCTTGTCATGGAGGCTATTAAGCGCGTAGAGGGCTTTAGCCTCGTAATCCGTATCGTAATACCCTGTCGCTCCTGGCACCTCCACCACATCCAAACCGGCACAGAGGCCCAGGCCTTTGATGAGATCGACGGCGGTGATAATGGCTCCATTCAGGGAGTACTTTTCCTGGTAGGTAGGCAGTTGTGGGGACTTACCCTGTCCCCAGGGCCAGATCAGGTTGGCCGGCCTCTCGCCGCGCGATCTCCGTCTCCTGTTGACCTCGTGGCCGCTCAGCAGGGGGCGCGCCCTGTCCATGAGGGAGACGAGCCTCTCCGCTCCAGGCCCCTCTGGCAAGATATCCTCCACCCTTTCCCCCACTACATCGTGGGGGGGAATACAGCGAGCATCCAGGAAATCCCGGCCTTCGAGCAGCAGGAGATGGCGGTAGCTCACCCCGGCATGAAAGGAGGTGTCCTTGTCTCCCAGTTCCTCCTGCAGGGTCTGCATGAGCTCCGCGGCTTCCTGCGACGAGATATGTCCGGCGCTGAAGTCCAGCAGCCGCCCCTTCTCCTCGGTCACCAGGTTGCAGCGGAAAGCCACCTGCGACGGCCCGAGCTCCAAGCCCATACTGGCCGCCTCCAGGGGGCCGCGCCCGGTGTAGTAGAGCCGCGGGTCGTAACCCAGGATGGAGTAGTTGGCCACATCGCTTCCCGCCGGCATACCGGAGGGAATGGTCAGCGCCGTTCCGCATATGCCGTTCTTGGCCAGGAAATCCATGTTGGGTGTATGCGCGGCCTCCAGGGGCGTCATCCCACCATGGGCAGGAAGGGGCCAATCGGCGGCACCATCGGGGACGAGTATTATGAACTTCATTGCATCTCTCGCGATCAGTAGCCCAGAATCTCCAATACATCCTCCATGCGAGGCATAACCACTGTCGGTTCCTCCACGCTCTTCACGGCCAGGTCGGGATCCTTGAGGCCGTGACCGGTGAGCACGCACACCACCAATGAACCACCCGGCAGTTCTCCCCGGCTGGATGCCTTATAGAGACCGGCTACGGAGGCGGCCGATGCGGGCTCCACGAAGACCCCCTCCGTGCTGGACAAGAGGCGGTAGGCATCGAGTATCTCTTCATCCGATACCATATCGATACGTCCCTGTGACTCCTCGGCGGCGGCCACCGCCCGGTCCCAGCTGGCCGGGTTGCCGATGCGGATGGCGGTGGCTATGGTCTCGGGCTCCTCCACCACGTGTCCGAGTACGATGGGAGCGGCACCCTCGGCCTGCCAGCCCATCATCCTGGGCAGCGAATCGATTACCCCGGACTCCTGGTATTCCCGGTAACCTTTCCAGTACGCGGTGATGTTACCGGCGTTTCCCACCGGTATGAAATGATAATCCGGCGCCCGTCCCAGAACGTCGCATATCTCGAAGGCGCCCGTCTTTTGTCCCTCGATACGATTGGGATTGAGCGAATTCACCAGGACTATGGGGTATTCCTCGGTTATACGCCTCACCAACTGCAGGCAGAGATCGAAATTGCTCTCCACCGCGATGACCTTGGCCCCGTGTATCAGGGCCTGGGCCAACTTGCCCAGGGCGATAGCGTTGCGAGGGATGAGCACGGCGCAGTCCAACCCCGCTTTTATGGCATAGGCGGCCGCCGAGGCGCTGGTATTGCCGGTGGAGGCGCATATCACGGCCTTGGCGCCCTCCTCCAACGCCTTGCTCACCGCCATGGTCATACCACGGTCTTTGAAGGAACCGGTGGGATTGAGTCCCTCGTACTTCAACCATACATCGGCCCCCAATTCCCGGCTTATATGTTCCGCCTTAAGTAGGGGCGTATTGCCCTCCAGAAGGGTGACCACGGGGGTCTTTCCGCTTACGGGCAGGAAATCCCGGTAGGCCTCTATAACCCCCTTCCACTCGCTCCTATTCCTCATCATCCTCCCCCACCCCGGTGTCCTCGACACGAATGATGCTGGCGATCCTGTTTACGGCATCCAGGCTTTCCAGCCCCTTCACAGTAGCGCGAAGGCTTTCCTCCCGCACTTCGTGGGTTATGAGTATAATCTGCGCCTCCTTCCCCGTACCGTGCTGGATCACCGATTTTATACTCACTGCGTTCTCCCCGAATACTCCCGCTATCTTGGCCAGCACGCCGGGTCGGTCCGGTACATCGAAGATCATGAAATAGCGGCAGACCACGTCCTTCATATCCTTGATGGGCTTGTCGTAGAAGCAGGTACACCCCACCATGTGCCCCCCGGTGAGTATGTTGCGCGATATACCTATGATGTCACCCACAACGGCGCTGGCCGCCGGGAGGGATCCCGCTCCCTTGCCGTAGAACATCAGCTCTCCCACCGCGTCGCCGCTTACGAAGATAGCGTTGTTCTCCTCCCTTACCGCTGCCAGGGGATGGCCGGCGGGTATCATGGTCGGGTGCACCCGCACGCTGATCCCGTCCGGTGAGTCTTTGGCCACGGCCAGCAGCTTTATGACATAACCAAGGTCGCCTCCGAAAGCTATATCGTCGGAGGTGATCGCGGTGATGCCCTCGGCGTAGACGTCCTCCAGGGTCACGCGAGAGTTGAAGGCCATCGATGCCAGGATGGCCAACTTGGCCGCGGCGTCCTTGCCCTCCACATCATTGCTGGGATCAGGCTCCGCATATCCCAGGGACTGGGCCTTGGATATGGCCTCGGAGAACGACAGCCCCTCCTCGGTCATGCGGGTAAGCACGTAATTAGTGGTACCGTTGACGATTCCCAGTATCTGATTAATGGCGTTACCGGCCAGGCTGTATTTAAGGGGCATAAGGATGGGGATGCCCCCTCCCACGCTGGCCTCGTAGGCCACGTCTACGCTCTTTGCCTCCGCGGCCTGCAGGATCTCTCCACCGTGGGTGCTCATCAGCTCCTTGTTGGCGCATACCACGTGCTTGCCGTTGTTTATTGCCTCCAGGATAAAGGCGCGGGCCGGCTCGATGCCTCCCATCACCTCCACCACTACATCCACCTGGGGATCGTTTACGATCTCCCGGGCATCGGTGGTGAGCATCTCCTCCGGAACCTCCACGAAACGGGAGTCGGAGAGGCTGCCGACGGCGATCTTCAAGACCTGAATCTCGCAGCCGGTACGCTTGGCGATAACCTCCCGGTTATCCTGCAGGATGCTTATCACTCCCGAGCCTACCGTCCCGCAGCCGATCTGTCCTAAGCGAACGGTTCTTGAATCAGCCGACATCTATCCTCCTAACTTCGAGCTGCGCCCCGATCAAGGTAATTCTATCAGCATACTCCTACCCCTTACAGCCACCTTTAAGAAGGATAGAGGGCGAGGCTCCCCGTGATATAATCCTCCTATGAAACTGAGCAAACCCGTTCTACAGGTAGCCCTTGACTTCGTGGACATCGAACGCGCAGTCAAGGTGGCCGAGGAGGCGGTAGAGGGCGGCGCCGATTGGCTCGAGGCCGGAACACCCCTGATAAAAAGCGAGGGGCTCAACGCCGTTCGTACCCTGCGCCAGCACTTCCCCAACAACGTCATCATAGCGGACATGAAGACCATAGACGCTGGAAGGGCCGAGGTAGAAGCGGCGGCCAAGGCCGGGGCCAACATCATCGATGTCCTGGGCGCGGCCTCCGATGCCACAGTGAGGGAATGCGTCGAGGCCGCTAACAACTACGGTGCGGAGATAGTCGTGGACCTCATAGAGGTGAGGGATCCAGTTGAGAGGGCGCGGGCGGCCGAGGCGGTGGGCGCTCATTATATCGCGGTACATACGGCTATAGACGTGCAGATGCACGGCGGCGACCCCTTCGAGAGGCTTAAGTTGGTGGCCAGTTCCGTGAACATAAACGTGGCCGTTGCCGGGGGCATCAACTCGGAGACCGCGGCAAAGGCGGTAGAGAGCGGCGCGAACATCGTCATCGTGGGAGGAGCCATCAACAAGAGCAAGGACGCCAAGGCCGCAGCCATGGAGATAAAGAAGGCCATGCTCACCGGAGAAGAAGTGAAGACCGAGCTGTATAAGAGGGTCAGCCTTGAGAACGTGAGGGAGATCCTGCAGCGCGTCTCCACCCCCAATATCTCCGACGCCATGCACCGATCCGGCGAGATGGAGGGCATCCAACCCATAAGCCCGGGCCTGAAGATGGTGGGGCCCGCGCTGACGGTGCGTTCCTACCCGGGCGACTGGGCCAAGCCGGTGGAGGCTATCGACCTGGCGGAGGAAGGGGACGTCATAGTCATCGACGCCGGAGGTATAGGCCCGGCACTATGGGGCGAACTGGCCACCCACAGCTGCATACAGAAAAAGGTGGCGGGTGTGGTCATAGACGGCGCCATCCGGGATACGGTGGAGATCCGCGGCTTGGGATTCCCGGCCTTCTCACGACTCATAACGCCTACCGCGGGAGAACCCAAGGGTTTCGGCGAGATAAACGTCCCGGTAAAAGTGGGGGGAAGGCGAGTCTTCCCCGGCGACTGGATAGTGGGGGACGATGACGGCGTTGTGGTCATCGCGCGGGATAAAGTAGTGGAGATGACCAACCGGGCCATGGACGTGCTGGAGAAGGAAAACCGCCTCCGGGGGGAGATAGAGGAAGGCTCCACCCTATCTCAGGTAGCCTACCTGGAGAAATGGGAGAAGAAGCACTGAGCACTGTGACGCAAAAAAACTACTCCTGACCACTCCCTTATGTAAAAGACTTGGACTTATGTTAGCTTGGAGTTCGATCAAATGAGCAGCATGGAGGGGAAGATCGCTACAGCGGCGGGGGATACCGGCGGAGACCGCCGTATAGAAGAGGTGGTGATCGGCCTCGGTTACACTCTGGTGCGATTGCATTGCGGGGCCGCCGGACTTGCCTACACCCCCAGGGAAGAGCTGGAACGAGGGTGCGAGGTCTTCGGGGATGCAGGAAGCCTTGCCGGAAGGGAATTGCGGGAGGTGCTGCCCTGGATTGGCGGCAACTCCGCTATCGCCTCTTGTATAGGTTTGGCCGCTGCCAACGCCGTCCTTCGACCTCCTGATGAATATCTGCACACGGACCTCCTGGATACCCTAGGCCTACGGCAGGGGGAGAAGGTGGTGATGGTGGGGAGGTTCAAACCTATGCAGCCAGCCCTCGAGGAACTTGGAATCCGGCTGCAGGTGCTCGAACGGGGCGATCCGCTGCGGGCTCTAAGAGACTGCGACGTAGCCTTGATAACCGCCACCACTATCATCAACCACACCCTGGGAGGCGTCCTGGAGGCCACAGGCGAGGCCCGGGAGGTGGTGATCCTGGGTCCGAGCACCCCCTATATCCCCGCCGCCTTCCTCGGTACCCCGGTAACCCTGCTGGCCGGTTCGGTCGTACTGGACCTGGGCAAAGCACGGCGGGTGGTAAGCGAGGGAGGCGGCACGAGGACTATGGGTAAGGCGCTTGGCAGGTGGGTGGCCCGCGCTTAACTCATGCTGCCGATCTACGTTTGATATAGGCCCTCTGGCGTGCAGATCCTCCACCAGGGCCATGATAACAAGATGCTCGAGTATGCTCTTGCGGGCTCTCCGGACCTCGGGATCCTCCAAGCACCTGTCCTCAAGATCGATAAGAGCCCGATACTTACCCAGGGTTCTCCCTGCATCAGCCAGGGAAACGGATCGCCGTTCAATCTACGCGAGTAATAAAGCAAGCATGACTCCAAGTGTCTGGGGTACGTGACTTCGATAGAAAGGTATCGGGGATCTATGTCAGGTCTTCCGCCGCCGCCACTGGCTCAGCCAGCGTTTCTTGGCATGGTCGGCGCCCTCTACCTCGGCAACGGGATTCTCCTCACTCTCTTCAGCCTCCTCCGGCCCTTCCTTCTGTTCGGGGGGCGGCTCCTCGGTAAGCATGGCGGCCCCCTGGTAATTGGGGACCTCCCATATCAGGGCGGTCAGGGGTCCCTCCGCACCCTTTCGCTCCGCGATAGCTGATAAGAACAAACCGGCCCTAGGGGGATCGGGTGCCCTGCGGAGGATGAGGGTCACATCGCGCATGCGGATAACGCCGGCCACGGCGGGATTGACGAGAACCAGGACGTCGCCGGGCTGAAGCACCGCCTCTTCCAGCTGCATCTCATCTTCCGTCCCCGTTCCCAAGGGAGCGGCAGGCTTGTCCCCTTGCGCGAAAAGAGAGCGAGCTTCATCTTCGTGAAAAAGGAACAGATCCCCCTCACCGGACCTGGCGGCATAGGCCTTTGAGGTATCCGCCACCACCAGGGCCAGGTCCAGTCCACGATCCTGTTCCTCCCATTCATTGAGGATATGCTGGTGTATATGGTGGAAGATCCGCTTCAACATGAGGTGGTAATCATCGATCTCGATCTGGCGACCCCTCTTCTTGAAGAATTGCTGCAGCAAAGTGATGGCGTAGCGCCTCATTTCCATATCTTCATCGCCCTCACCCTGAGAGCTCACTCCTGCCGCGAAGACCATTCCGGTGGAGGATTCCTCAACCTCGAACTCCATTACGAAATAAGGTGCATCAGGTGGGGAGTCCGCCTCGCCGGTATAGACTATCCCGATTTCGGGATTTCCCTCCTTGATCCTGCTTCACCTCCCACAAAGCCTTGCCTCGATTCAGGCCCTCTCCTGACAGGACTGAAGTGGGGCCTCACTTCCACATATGCTCGCCGCGCACCAGGTCCTCGTAGCTCTCGCGCTCCCTCACGATACTGACCTCGCTTCCGTCGACCATCACCTCCGGAGCCCGGCGCCTTGAATTGTAGTTGGAAGACATGGCGAAGGCATAGGCCCCGGCGCTCATGACCGCCAGAAGCTCTCCCGGCTCCGAATGGGGCAGCTCCCTGCCCTTGGCCAGGAAATCCCCTGACTCGCAGACCGGTCCCACCACATCCACGGTCTCCTTCTCCCTGTCCAGCCTCTGCACGGGGAGTATCTCGTGAAATGATCCGTACAGACTGGGCCGGAGAAGGTCGTTCATCGCCGCATCTACGACAAGGAAATCCTTATCGCCGGTACGCTTGTGATAGAGAACCTTGGTCAACAACACTCCTGCATTTCCCACTATCATACGGCCTATCTCCAGGATGACCGTGCAACCAGACTCCTTGAGGATGGGCTCCAAGGCCTGAGCATAGTCCCTGGGGTAAGGTACGTCCTCATGTTTATAGGGGATACCAAAACCCCCCCCTATATTGATGTATCTGATATCTATCCCATTTCCTTGAAGCTTTTTTACCAGTTTTCCCAACAAGGCCAGACTCTCCCTGAAGGGATCTACCTGGGTTATCTGGGAACCGATGTGTTGATGAACCCCCACCACGTTTATGTTGGGAAGGGAGGTCGCGCTCTCGTAGACTGCGAGCGCATCCTCGATCCCTATCCCGAACTTGGCCTCCCTCAACCCGGTGGCGATATAGGGGTGGGTCTCCGGGTCCACGTCGGGATTGACCCTCAAGGCTATGTCGGCTTTCTTGCCCATCTCGCCAGCCACCCGGTCGAGTATGGACAGCTCGGTGAGGGATTCCACATTGAACATCAGTACCCCGGACTGGAGAGCGAAGGCCATCTCCGTCTCCGTCTTGCCTATCCCGGCGAAAACGATCTTGTAAGATGGTATACCGGCTTTCATTGCGCGGTAGAGCTCCCCACCGGACACGATATCCGCCCCGGCTCCCTCTTGTGCCAGGGTGGAGAGCACCGCCAGGTTGGAGTTGGCTTTGATGGAATAGCAGATCATATGGGGCAGATCGGCAAAGGCCTCGACCAGCCGGCCGTAATGGGCCAGTATGGTTCCCCGGCTGTAGATGTAGGCGGGCGTACCCACTTCTTCGGCAATACGACTAAGGGGGACATCCTCACAGTGCATTTCCCCGTTTAAATACTTGAATTCATGCATGGTGACTCCGGCCTCGAGTTCCTACTCACCCACGAAAGTAACCAGCAGGGTTCGCGATCTGGGCACCTCGTCGAAATCTATGAATACCAGCTGCTGCCATCTGCCCAACTGGGCTTTCCCGTCAATGAAGGGGACAGTGATGGAGGGGCCCAGGAGTCCAGCCCTGACGTGAGAGTGGCCGTTTGAATCAACACCCCTGCGGTTATGATGATAGTCGTGGTCCACGGGAGCAAGAGAATCGAAAAGCTCGCGGAAATCTTTACATACCCCCGGCTCATGTTCGAGGGTGGTAACCGCCCCCGTGGCTCCCGGGACGAAAACGGTGAATATCCCATTCCCCAATCCCGTCTCTCGCAGCATCTCGCATATGTCGTCGGTTATCTCCACGATATGGAAGTTACCTTCGGTCTCAAACTCCAGCTGATCATGTATTACGGTCATGGCTTCAATCCCCTCAAGTCCTATTATAGTTATTGTCGAGCTTCTCAACTACGCGTAAACAGCATCTTACACGGCATTTGGCTATCCTGCATCATCCCTTTCATTCTTCATGGACTAGAGAGCGGATACGCTGCAGGTTCTCCTGGTCCCATTCAACTGTCATCTCCGGCGTCTCCAATATCCACGGCAGACCTCCCAGGACCGGATGGTTGACCATATGCCCGAAGGCCTCCATCCCCAGCATTCCCTGGCCGATATGCTGGTGCCTGTCCAGGCGCGAACCCCTATCGCCTTTGCTGTCGTTGGCATGTACCAACCAAAGGCGTTCCAGGCCTACCTTACGATCAAGCTCCTCCATTGTCTCATCCAGACCCTGCGGCGTCCGCAATTCGTAACCCGCCGCAAAGGCATGGCAGGTATCGAAACACAACCCCAGCCGCTCATCCCCCTTAAAAGCCCTTAATATGCTGCCGAGTTGAGCGAAGGTATGTCCCACGCTGTTGCCGGACCCGGCCGTGGTCTCGAGCAAGATGGGAACACAATCTCCGCAGCGAGAAAGGGCGGCCTCGATGGCCCGTATGACCCTTTCTATGCCGAACCCCTCACCCTCACCACCATGACTTCCCAGGTGAGTGACGACAGCGGCTGAACCCAGGCGGGCCGCCGCTTCCATGTTCATCACCAGGGACTTGATAGACCGGTCCCATATATCATCATCGCGGGCCGCCAAGTTTATAAGATAGATGGTATGCACGAACACCGGCTCTATATCCTCCTCCTCGCACCTGGTGCGAAAGAGGTCGATGTCGTCGGGCGGCAAATCCGAATGCTTCCATCCCCTGGGGTTGGATACGAAGATCTGCATTGTCTCGCAGCCGCGCTCGGAGGCCCGATCCACCGCCTTGATAATCCCTCCGCTGATCTTGATGTGGCATCCTAACTTCATGCTTTAATTAGACCACAGACCCGGCCCAGAGGTCAGGCCTAGGGGACGCGCCTGGGATCGGGCCTGAGCATCTTTATTAGCCAAATGCCACTCAACCCATATACCTCAGGCCCGATCCCAGGCGCGTCCCCTAGGCTTGGAGGCGCGTACCTTGGGCCTGGGGTATACTTTTTATACTGCGAGGTAAGGAGATGAACACACGAAAGATCGCCGAAGGGATTTTTCAGGTGGGAGGTCCGGGCATGACCTCCCCCGACGACTGCTGCGTATATCTGGTTGATATGGGACGTCCCATATTGATCGACACAGGTTTCGGCAGCGACCCGGGGCTACTGGTCAAAAATCTCAGGGGGTTGGGCTATGATCCCCAGGAAATATCCCTGGTCATCCTCACACATTGCCACGTGGACCACATCGGTGCCGCTCCTTTTCTGGTCGAGCGCTACTCGCTGCCCCTGGCCATACATGAGCTCGACGCCCAACCGGTAGAGGAGGGTGACAACAGGCGCACCGCCGCTACCTGGTACGGCATGGATTTTCCACCCACCAGGGTCAAATTCCAACTGCAGGGAGAGAAGGGGGAATTCGCGGGAGGGGTCTCTGCCGTTAATTGGCTGCACACGCCGGGACATACCCCGGGCTCCATCTCCTTATGGGTGGATACCGGCCTATATCGCGTCCTCTTCGGCCAGGATATCCACGGCCCCTTCTATACCTCCTTCGGCTCGAATCTGGACGATTGGGCTGATTCCATGCGCCGGCTCATCGACCTGGAGGCGGACATTCTTTGCGAGGGGCATTTCGGGATCATACGCCCCGCAGTTGAGGTGCGCAGGTATATCGAGGATTATCTGCGTAATTATGGCAAAATGTAGGGGCCACCTCTTCGTTCTTCAATTTCTATAAAAGACGGGGGACTTGGGTGTAAAGCTCGTTTCTGGTACTTGTTTTATAGATGATCAGAGCAAGCCTTAAACAGTACGCAGAAACTGAGCCTTACACCCATAGTTCCCCTCTAGTTATTCTAATTTAAAAAAGAAAAAACGACCAATATAAACATAGAATTACCTCCTACATCTACATTTAGTATATAAATATATTAGTTTTACACTATATATAGTAAAAAGGCTGAATGGAACTTGGACTTGCGCGGAGGAGTCAAATGGGTTAATATATCGGAAAGATATATCAAGACGATATATCGCAACGATATTAACAAAAAGAGATTTTCTAGCTGATTATAGAGATATAGAAGGAGGAAGTAAAGTGCTGGAACTGGCCATA
>Ga0180434_10004895_pt1 | contig 16058 bp, 17 predicted proteins | sample SS_ome_7_FD_132453 | JGI IMG/M metagenome (GOLD analysis project Ga0180434, IMG submission 132453) | Hypersaline lake sediment archaeal communities from the Salton Sea, California, USA - SS_1_D_2 metaG | ecosystem: Environmental > Aquatic > Non-marine Saline and Alkaline > Hypersaline >...
AGCCACCCACCCAGTCAAAGCCACTCGCACAGACAGCCACCCAACCAAGGAACCCAAGGTTGTGTCGGGCAAAACCAAACCCAAGGTTGACAAGGGGCAGTACAAAATGCTGAATGACTGGCAGCATTTGGACCGGCGGCCTGACAATTATGTGGGCCCCATGACCACACCTGATGAAGGCATTGACTTGTTTGTGTTTACGTCAAATGAGTCCACAGACAAGGACACCCAAGAACCAAAAATCGAAGAGGGTGAGGACGCCAAGACAGAGGTGACGGGCACCACCGTCAAGTCGGTGGGCAAGGACAAGGCTGTCCGCCTGGCCATGGGTGTGCGGGCCGTCAAGTTAATGTGTCCTTTGGCACTCTTGAATATTTTTGAAGAAATTACCCAAAATGCCATTGACAAGTCAATTGAAGACCCCACCACCAAAACCATCAAGGTGACGGTGGGAACGTCTGAAGACGGCAGTTTGGAAATTTCAGTGTGGAATGACGGTGAAGGGATTCCGTCGTATGTCCACGAGCAGGCAGGCGTGCCGGTGCCCACCATGCTGTTTGGCATGACGAAATCCTCTGACAAGTACGACGACACTAAACAACGCAAGTCAGGTGGCCGCAACGGCATTGGGGCCAAGGCAACCAATTTTTTTTCCACACGTTTGTCAGTCGAAACCTATTCCGTGGCCAGCGGCACACTCTTTAAGCAAACCTTTTACACGGCGTACGAAGACGGCGAGCGTGTCCTCAAGTGGAAACCCCACTCCATTTCGCACCCCAAACGCAAGTCGGGGTTCACCAAGGTCACCTACCAACCCGACCTGAAGCGGTTTGGCCTGTCGGCAATTCCGGAACACCTCATTGACGTGTTGCGGTCCAAGGTGTGGGACATTTGTGCGTGCACCAAACCCACCCTTGCCGTGCACTTGGACGGCAAAAAACTCCCCCTCAAGGGCTTTCCCCACTACGTCTCCCTGTTTTCGTCCAACCCCAACCTGCGCATTCCCTTGGATTCAGTGGTTGACAAGGACAAGAATGTGGTGTGGAATGTGGGCGTGTTGCCCATTGACGTGGACGCCCCCAGTGAACTCCAGACGGGCATTGACGTGGGGTTTGTGAATGGGCTGCGCTGCTGCAAGGGGCGCCACGTTGAGTACGCGCGCTCCAAAATCGCGGAAGCCATTTCCAAAAAACTCAAGCTGCCGTCCTTCAAGGCCCACAAAACCCGGACGTACTGCCACGTGTTTTGCACCATTTCCCTGTGCAACCCGTCCTTTGATTCCCAAACCAAAACCAGCCTCGAGTCCCAGTTGAAGGAGTTTGGGTTCAAGTGGGAGCCCTCCAAGGCGTTTGTCAAGGCTTTGGGAGACGCTGGCATTCTCAACCACATTGAAAGCCGGTCCAAGGTGGAACTGGACGCGGAGGTTTTGCGCAAGGCGGCGTCCAAAACCAAGGTGACCCGGAACTCCCTCATGGCGCGCTCCATTGTGGAGATTGCCAAACTGCGTGACGCCGGGAATGCGGGCAAGAAGAATTCAGCCTGCATTTTGATTCTGGCCGAGGGTGATTCGGCCATTGGGTCGGTGGAGCCCGGCTTGGAGGAACTCGGCACGGACGACTTTGGCCTGTTTCCGCTCAAGGGCAAACCCCTCAACACGCGCAAGGCCGTCACCGAAAAGAACGGCCTCAAAAACATTACAGAGAATGAAGAAATCCATAATGTCATGTTGGCACTGGGGTTGTCCTTTGACAAGACCTACGAGACACGCAAAGAGTATGACACCTTGCGGTACAAAAAGGTGTGGTTAATGATGGACCAGGACGTGGACGGGTCGCACATTTGCGGCCTGTTTTACTCCTTTCTCCACCACTTTTTCCCCATTCTTGTCAAAAAATACCACTTTGTGTACCGGTTTGCAACGCCATTGATTCGAGCTGCCCCCATTCCGGCCTACAAGAACCGTTTGGACATGCACGAATTTTTTTCCCATGCTGACTTTACACGGTGGTTGACCAGCGTTGACGACGAAACCAAGGGCCGCTACGACATTATGTACCTCAAGGGCTTGGCCACGTCTGACCAGGAAGACATGCGGCGGTACATGGCCGACTACAAGTCACACATTGTCCGCCTGCGGTACACCCACCCGACTGCAGACGGCGGCGACCCGTCCAACGAAGCCCTCCAAATGTTCTTTTTGGAGGAAAAGGTGAATGAGCGCAAGGACGTCCTGTCGGCGTACGACCCCTCCCTGTCCGTGTCCTTTGACGCACCCGTTATTGCCATTGAGGACTTTTTGTGCAAGGACATGATCCACTACTCCATGGATTCCTTGTACCGCTCCGTGCCGTCGGCCATTGACGGCCTCAAAGAATCGCAGCGCAAGGTGCTCTACACCGCCCTGCGCAAAAACGTCCGCAAACGTGTCAAGGTGGCACAATTCTCTTCCCAAGTCGCGGAGTTTACGCGGTACCACCACGGCGAAAAGTCTGTGGAGGAAACAGTCACCAAGATGGCACAGGAACACCCCGGGTCGAACAACTTTAACTACCTTTTCCCTGCAGGCCAGTTTGGGTCACGGTCCTACCCCCGTGACGAGCACGGCGAGTCCAGGTACATTTTTACTTACTTGAATCCAGCCACACTGGCCCTCTTCCCCAAGGAGGACTGGCCCATTACCCGGCGCCGGGTGGACGAAGAGCACTTGGTCGAGCCCTTGACGTACATCCCCGTCATTCCCGCCATTTTGCTGAATGGGTCAGCCGGCATTGGCACGGGGTGGTCCACTGACATCCAGGCGTACTCACCCGAGGAAGTGATGCAAGTCCAGGCGCGCTACCTGGCTGAACAAGGCAGCGAGACGGGCACGTGGAGGTCCATGGCCCGGGCCCTCAAGCCCTGGTACGCCATGCACAAGGGCACCATTGACCCTAAAACAGACCCCAAGACGGGGGAGTTGCTGGGCTACACCTCCAAGGGGGCGTTCACCATTCAGGCCTTCCCCAAGTACGTCGAGATTCACATTACAGAGTTGCCGCAGGGCAAGTGGACCCACCCCTACCTCACCAAACTCAAGTCCGACCACCAGTTTGAAAGCAACACGGCGGAGGACAAGGCCAAGGCAAAAGCCAAGGGGAAAAAACCCCCCAAACCCAAACCCAAGTTTATCATTGACGAAAAAAATGGGTCCACCAATGTCAAGGTGGACATTACTCTTTTTTGTGCCAAGGATTACTTTGTCAGCCTGTTGGGGTTCAAGGACGAAGACCAGCTGGACGCTGCCCTGGGGGAACCCCGTGACGGCTTTGCCTACGAAGCCCTGGTGAAGCTCTTCAAGATGACGTCCTCCCTGTCCACGCGCAACATGCAGGCTTTTGACATTCAACGGGATGAAGCCAGCGACCAGGACAAACTGTCCCTGCGCAACTTTGCGTCTGTTGACGCGTTTTTTGAAGTCCACGGCAAGGTGCGCCTGCGGGCGTACCAGGACCGCCACGCGTTTACTCTCCAAACCTGGTCCCACGAGCTGCTCAAGCTGGAGTCTCAACTGCGGTACCTGGAGGAAAACTTTGCACAGCCGCCCACCATTAACATTAAACGCAAGACGCGTGCCGAGGCGTACGGCATTTTTGAGGCCAAGGGCTACCCCGACGACGCCATGGTGGCGCCTCCACCCCACCCCTCAGACCGGGACTTGATGATCAAGGACGATGACGATGAATCCATGGATGATGATGGTGACACCAAGGAGGAGGATGAAGAGGATGAAGAGGTGACGGGTCACCACACCTTTGCGTACTTGCTGGGGCTGACTCATGCTTTTTTCACAACGGAGCGTTTTGCCAAACTTAAAAAAGCCATTCAAGACCTCAAAGCCAAGATGGAGGCTTACAGGGAAAAAACGCTATGGGATTTGTGGAAGGCAGACTTGGACAATTTGTGTGCCAAGTACCAAGTCTTTGCGGCCCAGCGTGAGGACCGTGCGTCCAAAGCCAAACCCAAGAAGCGCAAACACGGTTCATCCAAAACAACCAAAACAAAAAAACCAAGGCCTAAAAAATAGTCAAATAAAATAAACACATGGCGTATTTACCTGTCAATAACGTCACCGTTGACGGTTCCACATCCCTTTTGGGCGAGTTGGCAGTGACCCAGTCCGTGCCCTATGTGCGGGCTGGGGCATGGTACAACTTGATCCCTTCAAATTTTCGTTCGTTCACAACCATTTCTGGCACCACAGGGGCAGAAGATAAATACCGTCCATGCGTCTTTTTCGTCGTTTGACCAAGCGGACCGGGTCATGTTGGAAGGCATTGACGGAGACGGGAGTGGCACACGGTTTTCGTTGGCTCAAGTCTTTGCGTCTTCAACTCCCTACTGTCGCGCGTTTCCCTTTGGCAAATTAATTCAAGGAGGCCAAGACTTTCTTATTTCAGGCACCCGTGTCGCAAACATTCCAAGCATGACAATAGAAGTGGAAGGCGTGTTGGTGGCCAATCATCAAGGCGTTGTTCCCAGTCAATAATAAATGTTTATTCAAAGTGTAAAAATGCCAACGGAATCATGCCGTCTGCTTCTTGGCCTGGCGACACAATGACGCCATTGGTGGACACGTAAAAGGGAATGCCGGCGGCTAGGGCTTTGCCGACGTCCACCCGCACAAGGGCAGTGGCCCCTCGACGAATGCCAGGCGTGGTGGTAGACATCCAATCGCTTGTCAGTGGCGGCGCCATGTGAATCATTTGTGATTGTGACTGCGCACCACGAAGGGCCTCGATGGCCGCCCCTGGCCTGCGACAAGCCATGCAAGACAACCCTCCTAAAGCACGAATCAATGGAATGTTTTCCTGAAAGGTGCCATGGTAGGCGTAGTAGCCCTCAACGCCTTCACGGGCCAAGAGGGTTGGGTCAGTCAAGGGAGTCAAGAGCAACACGGGGTCAATGGCGGCCGCGACTTCGCCTGTGTGGCCCTGGTTGGCGCGAATCCACAGCTCACCAATTTCATCCCTTAAAATGGAAAAGCGCCCCTTGTCATCCGTCGACACCACCTCATGAAGCAAGGCTTTCGACACGGGGCGTCGCTTATTCAAAAAGGCCAAAGCATCTTGAATGGCAATTGACCCATCCTTGCGCATGGCAATTCCTTCCTTCAAAATAGCATGCCGAAGCAACGCACACAAAGCCTTGGAAATTTTTGTATTGATAGATGTGTTGCTTGGACAATCGCCGTACGTTTTGGGTGTATTCCTCCGTGCTGCACGTCACATGAACACCAAAAAAAAGTGTTAAGACATTGGCACATAAATCTAATTTATTTTTCTTTTTGACAATTACTTGTCGCAAATGGCAACGCACACCGGAATGACAATGGCAAGGATGCACAGGAGGACCATCAGAGCATGGACCGAAGCCGTCACAATGCCCATGTCCCACAGAAGGGTGTGCTTGAGGTCACCGCAGGCACTATCAAAAACTTCAATGTAGCCCCAAATCATCATGGCTGTAGACAGCACAAAGGACGTTCCAAAAGCACAAATCTTGGGGCACGTGTCCTCCGTCCTGACGGCATGGCTTGTGTTTGCGGCCGAGATGTAGCTGAGAATCAAGGAAACAATCATGTAGATGTGAAGGGCTGAGCCGTGACAGTCTTGAGCCTTGTCCCAATCCTGCACCAAGCCCATGATTGAAAACACCAAGAGGGACACCGACCCGCCAAGAACGGCAAGCACAAGAATGCACAACCCACAACCACCACCAAGCATCGCACAGGGACCACAATCATTGGAAGAAGAGGAGCGCGCCATGGGTCAATGAAAAAAAAGTGTGTTTGTGTGGGTATTGATTGAATTTAACCTGTGGTCAATCAAACCAGAAAATTCTTTATTTGGATGGGGCGTAAATGGTGTGCGAGTTGCGTGACGCTTCGGCCAAGTTGGACGTGACACGGGCCGTCAATTCACGCTGGGCCTCCAAGTCAGCCCGGGAGCGCTGAATGGACTCCTTGTGCACCTCAATCTCGGCGTTCTTTTGTTCAAGGGCAGCCGTCAACTTGGCGGTTTGGGCGACGTGCTCCAGCTTCAGGGCGTGCAACGCCGCCTCCTTCTCCCGACTAAAGGTAGCCTTGAGCTCCGTCTTGGCCTCCTGGAGGCGTGTCTCAAAATTGGTCTCAAAGTCAGTCACCGCGTTGCGCAGGCGCTCAAGCTCCTCCGACTTGACGGGAACCTCGTCTGTTGCCTCGAGAATTGTCACCGCGCCCTTGCGCCGATGTTCCGTCATGTAGTTCTCAAAGTCCACCTCGGCCCGCTTTTGCTTTTGGACAAAATCAGCCTCGGCATCCGCCAATTCCTGGCGCTTGGCGTCAATGCGCATGTCAAGATCGCGCAAGGCCTCCGCCTCCAATTCTTGGTAGGAGGCCACCGCCTTGTCAAAGGCGTCACGGGCCTTTGTAATGCCGTTAATGGCTTTGGCAAGGATCAACTTTTCGGATTCTCCAGTTTTTGCGCGTTTAGCGGACATTTATATTGTGTGACTCATTCTTGAATTTCAGCTTTAACCAACAATAAAAATCAAAGCTCAACATTTCAATCTCCATCTCGCTTGAATTCCATTCAATCGCAGGGTGATTGGAGAAAAGCAAATTTGCCAAACAAAAATAGACTTACATTTATATTTTTTGATGAAATGCCGAACTCCGTCCAAGACGGTGCTTGGGATTGCTTTTGGAGTGCTCGTCGTGGGCGTCAGTCTTGGTGTGCCCATTCATTTAGTCCAAATGTCACAGATTGAAGAGGTTGAACGTGACGATTTTTTAGGAGAGGTGGAGATTATTTCTCAAATTTTTTCTCTCAAGACGCAGGACACACTTGATGTTGTTTCCTTGGTGCAACGTTTATCGAATCAAACAACAACCGGACCCCCGGCCTTGACACGCCAAGCTTTCAACTCTATTTTTGATCTTGTGATTGCGTCTTTTCCCGCCATTACTTCCGTCTCCTACTCAACGTTTCTTTTGGATGTTCAACTTGAAACTTTGCCATGCACTCCCCGGCCTGCGTTGGGGGACACGTTTTTGCCAAACCAAACCCGGTTTGCTGTGACCACCTACCTTGAAGACGGGTTAGAAGACTTTGAGTGTCGAGACACTTACTCCTCTCCAGGCAATCCTCCGATATGGGACGAATTGATTGACGGCAACGCGCCTGCCGGGTCCATCATTAATTTCAACGCAGCCCGCAACGAGTTTTCACACTTTATTGTAGTCCCCATTCCCGGATCCCAAAACGCCATTTATCCAACCCTCCACGGCTCTTTTCTTTCAACGGTCTCCCCACTGCCTCTTCTTTTTGAATCCATTTCGACAAACCCTTCCATCTACGTGCAGGTCAAGGTGAATGACGCCCGTATTTTTGAAACCTCACCAGTTATACAAGGTCCTTCAACACTTTTTACCTGTCGGGACATTCATCTTTTTCTGCCTGACGGGTCTCCCCTCACCACATGGAGTTTTTGCTTTCAAGGGGACGATGGCGTTTTTCGTCGCTCGCAGGAACGGCGGTCGATTATTCTGATTTCAGGGTTTATTGGCATTATTAGTTTGGGTGCAATTTGTTTTGGGTTTTATGTGGATCTTGCTGGCCAAAAACGCGCAGAGGCTGCCGCCACCTCCCAACGCCAAATTGCTTCCTGGGTGTGTCATGACATGCGTGCGCCATTGGCACGGCTTGACCAAAAAACCATGCTGGGTGTTGTGTCCTCGGAGGACTTGAGGAAGGAAATTCAAAAGATGCAGGCTGTTGTGCGAAACGTCTTGGAGATTGACCGCCTCGTCACCGGGTCCTTTGGCGTGTGTCCCTCTCAACCCTTTCACTTTGAGGAGGACTGGATGGACGAATTTTTACAGGACATGTTGCTTCCTCAACCACTTTGTCTACACCTTTGTGTCACACCCCAGGTTCGCCCTTGTGTGCGTGTGGACAGGGACCGTCTTGCCCAAATCCTCACCAACCTTTTGCAAAACGCTTCGAAGCACTCCACCACTGGTGAGGCGTCCCTCACCTTTGACATGGACAACAAGCTAAATCTTTTAGTGTCCATTGCCAACCCCAGCACGGACCCACTTCCGCCTCCCTCAACCCTCTACAAACCACCCCCAAACTACAAGGACATCAAGAAGATTTTTGCGGCAACGCCGCCCCCCGTGCTTCGGTCGTTTATGTGGAAGAATTCTGACCCAGTGCACCGTTTGACCAAAACAATCGTTTTGAACTCGGCGCCATCGGACTACCTGTCTGTGGGGTGGGGGTTGACCATTGTCAAAATGCTGGCTCTTGGTTTGGGTGGTGATTTTTTCATTGACTGCAAGACCGGCACGGTGGAAGCCGCATTTTACCTTCCCTCGGCTGCCCCCCGTCCCGCCGTTTGGGGAACCCCTTCCGAGACGCACTGTGCAGAGGACGTCAAGTCAGAAGTATAATAAAAAAAATGAGCGTTTATGCACTGGGGTTGTATTGGGGCAGGTGCCAGGTGGGCGACCTTGTCGAACATTGGTCCTCGATTTCCCTGTGGAAACGTCGACCCTTTAAAGAATTGTGCCACATGGCCTTTCGTGAAACCCGGCCCTCACCGGAACGCTACGTGACCATGGTGGTCATCAAACACGACACCACTGACTTTTTATTGGCCATGTGCCACAACCCACACGATGCAAAAGACCAATCCCGGCTTGTGACCTTGGTGGCTGGCGACTACCCCCGGTCTGCCCTCTCCATGCTTCTCCTGTCTGCCTTTACCAGCATCAGGGACGCCGTCGCCTTGGACGGCCTGCAGGACGTGAGCCTCCGCCACCTGCCCATGCCAGCCCTCAACCCGCCACTCCAAGCCTTGTGGCGGTCGTTGCGGTGCCCGCCGTCGTCCGCCCTCTCCATCTCCGCCGTCAAGGCCAGTTTGGAGGAAACCAAGGCCGTCATGTTTGACGTGATTGACAAGGTGTTGGAGCGTGGCGTCAAAATTGAGCACCTCGTGCAAAAATCAGAAGACCTGTCCGAGTCATCCAAAATGTTTTACCAAAGAGCACGCTCCATGTCGTACCGCTGTTGTGTTGTTTCATGAATGCAAATGGTCCCAGGGCTCAGCGTTGGATCCTTGCCCTAACAATAAATTAAAAAAATATGCCTGGAAAATACACCAACTTTTTCCGCGAAAATTATCGCTGCAAGTCCTTGAAGCATTCCTCGGAGACAAAGGCAGGTGACCGCCTCATTGTGGAGGGTGCGTGTGATTGTCAGCAAGGCGCATCCAAAGTGTGTTCGTGGAAACACACGATTGATGGCAAGGGCAATGTTGTCGCCTCACAGGAAATGGGCTGCCCGTGCCCAAACCCAGGCATGAAGGTGAAGCACCACAAAACGAACCGTGGGATTAAAACCGGCAGAGCGATTGCCATTGGGTTTTCGGTGCTGGGGGGAATTATGTTGATGATTGGTATTATTTACTTGGTGAAACACCACAAGGCTAAAAAACAAAATCTATTTACAGGGAATTAGGGTTGGCTGTGAGGGTTCACTGGCTCCCTTGCTTATGGCCGCTTTGCTCATGGCCGCTTTGCTCATGGCCGCTTTGCTCGAACACGAAGAAGTTGAGGACGCCGACACGGGTGTCAACCAATGGGTGGCCAGGACAATGACGGCACAGGCGCCGAGAAGGGTTTTGTGTGTCCACCCTTGTTTGTAAGAATGACAAAATAAATCTTGAATGTCCTTGACCAACCGTTTGGGAAAGCCAAACGTGGGGTGCTCAGCTTGATCTACCAAACAATTAAACGCAAAGGGTGGAAAGGGCCTCAAAACTGCCTGCTTTACCTCGATGGTTTCCAACAAGCGGGCTTTCATTTGGTACTGGGGCCAGGTTTCGTCCAGACCTGCGTCCTCCCATTGGACTTCCAACGATGCGAGGAGGACAGAAAGGACACGGTGAAACGCAGACAACTTGGCTAACGACGCGGAAGATACAACACGCATATTTTTTTGGGTTTTACTTGATGAATGGAGATGCATAAAGGGATGGTGAACGGTTAGAATGGTATTTTGTAACATTTAAACATTTATAAAATTTTCATTTTTTTTTTTTTTTGGATTTCGGAAGCTTGTGGAAGTGGGGCACGGGCAGCTGTTAGGACGTGTCCCAAAGCTGAAAAGAAAATTCACGTTGCATTTGGCCGTCTTGAAACACAAGACGGGCGGGGAGGGGCGGCAGGGGGGACGTCCACGACAGGTTCATTGACTTGTCAACCAAAGGCGGCGCCAAGCTCTCAATCTTAAACATTTCCGTCAGCCAAATCCAAAACGCCGCTAAATCTTTGACAGGTGTATGAAGGTAGCGAATGGTGCCACGGTGGTACACGGCTATGTTAATCTCATGCTTTTTGCGGGCAAACGACCAGCACTGGCCCATTTTGTTTTATTTATTCTGTAGGAATGGTTTAGTGTGGGTGTCTTTTTTACCGCATGACACATCAGGTCTCCTTCTCTTTTCCTTTCTTTAAAAAAACACTATATAAATATCCACACTAAAATCATGGACCTTGATTCAGGCGCCTCGTCCTACGATCCCTCTGAACCCTCCGATTATTCTTCGGATGAAGACGATGTTATGGAAATCATGGAAGGACCCAAGAGGCCGACGTACCCGTTTGATGCCGCCAAGATCCCGTCCCGTGGTGAACAGCTTGATCGGTTGATTGGTGGCGACTACCGCCTTATCGACTTGGTGCCACGTGCGTGGGTGGACGCCATTGGGCTTGAAACCCTGGACATGTTGTTGTCTTCAGTCCAGGGTCCCCTGGTTGCGTCCCTCAAGCGGGACACGGTCTACCCCGACCCCGTCAACTACTTTCGCGTCTTGGGCCTCGATCCGGCACAGGCCCGTGTCGTGATTTTGGGTCAAAACCCCTACCACGGCCCCAACCAAGCCCATGGGTTGGCGTTTTCAGACGCGTCAGGCGCCTTTGCGCCCTCCCTGAACAACATGGTCAAGGTCATTCGTGCCAATGGCTACGCGTGCAACCCCGACAAACGGAGCGATGGCAAGCCAAAGGGGAACTTGGACCACTGGTTCCACCAAGGCGTGTTTTTGCTCAACACGGGCTTGACGGTGATCAAGGGTGAAGGCTCCTCCCACATGGACCTGGGGTGGCAAGAGGTCACGGATGCAATCATTTCAGTCTTGGCTGCGTCGGGGCCACCCAAGGTGTTTTGTTTGTGGGGCAAACCTGCCCAGCGGAAAGCAAAACTGATTGAATCCAAGGCCAAAAAAGCCAAGCTGAAGCACTTGATCCTCATGACCTCTCACCCGTCTCCACTGTCCTTTCACCGCGGCTTCCACGAGTGCACCCACTTTGCCGACACGAACAAGTTTTTGCGTGACCAGGGGCTTGACCCCATTGATTGGGATTTTTCGTAAACCAAGGCCTGAAACGCGGAGAATTTACCAAAATAAATTCACAGACAAAATGTCATTGCCTAAAGACAGGTCGCGTCTCCAAACAACCTTTCTTGGTGCCACGCTGCCCACACCCCTCATGAACTCGGCAGGCGTCCACGACACGACAAGGGAAGAGCTGCTCGATTTGGACAAGGCACTTGGTGTATCAGTTGTCGTTTCCAAGTCAACCACCTTGCACCGACGCGACGGCAACCCTCACCCACGCTACTTTCACAATTCCATCTTGTCTACCAATTCGACGGGCTTGGCGAATGAAGGCCACTCGTTTTACGGCGACATGGCCGACCACCTGACCAAACCCTACATTGTCTCTGTGGCTTCCTTGGGGCCTCCTGAGGAAATGAAGCTGGTGGTGGACCACCTGGCGAAGAACCCCAAGATTTTTGCCATTGAAATCAACCTGTCTTGCCCCAACATTGTGGGGAAGCCCCAGCCTGCGTACGACTTTGTAGCCCTTGACTTTTATTTGGGCTTGTTGACATTTGGCTTGGAAAAACCGTGGGGGATCAAGCTGCCTCCTTACTTTGACACGACCCACTTTGAGCAGGTGGCCAAAATCCTCAAACGCTACAAGCCCCACTACCTCGCCTGCATCAATTCGGTCCCTCTTGGCGTGGTGATTGACGGTGAGTCGGAGACTTATGCCATCAAACCCAACCAGGGCCGGGGCGGCTTGGGCGGCCAGGTCATCAAGCCCATTGCCCTGTCCAACGTCCAAACCTTTCGCCTGCTGCTGGGGCCCGACCTTCCCATTGTGGGGTGTGGGGGGATTGCGTCGGGGATGGACGCCTACGAGCACTTTTTGGCAGGGGCGTCGCTTGTCCAGGTGGGCACCACCCTGATGCGGGAAGGCGTGGAAGCGGGTTCAGCCCGGATTGCCAAGGAACTTGACCACATTTTGCTTGGCAAGGGCATTAAGTCTCTAGGCGACATTGTTCCGCTTTGCCATCGTGCAGATACGGTGTTAAGTTAATCAAGTTAGTTTCACTGGTTCACCCCTGCATCACTTTTGATTTTCTTCATTCTTCTCATCACCTTTTATCAAGCAAGCAAGTGATCAAGCAAGCAAGCAACCAAGAAAGCATGTCATCATCATCCGAGGTTCCCACTCTAATCACCGAGGTCCAGCAATTCGAAGTTCTCACTGCTTCTGTATTGTCCCAACTGAGCGACATGGAACCTACCCAACCCGTATTTGTGGCCATTGTGCGCAACGTAATCGCCGCACTGGAGAGTGAGCCTGAAGCGCTGCAAATGTTGAAGGAAAAACTGTGCGCCTCCGGAGTAGTGGTGGAGTAAATGTATTATTTGCAACTTGATGAGGTCAAGGTTTCTTGAATTTATGGAAAGCCCATTCCAAACCACCCTGAACAACCAACTTTATGATTGTAGTAAAAACACATCGAACTTGTGCAACTTTGCATTTCCGAAATTCATAACCAACAAAATACACGTTGAATCCAAACTGAAAACCGCCATTAAACAATTCACCAAGGAGGAGCTGGAGATGATCGAGAAAAACGTGGAATAAAAAGACTATTCATTGCCAAACTTGTCACTTGATGTTAAAGGGGACTTGTCACTTCAGGAGGGTGTCGAGGGAAGTTCAATGTCAAGCCCTGGATACAAAAGCGGATTTTGTCTAAAATCAGAACTATCAGAATCCAGGTAGACAGACACCTCCTTCCGCAAATCCCAGTACACGAACCAATTAAAAAGAGTGTCTCTCTCAAAACTTGGCTTGTCGGCTTTGACATGCAAGGGCGCTTCCTCTGTTTCAGTGGGTGGTCTTTGCTCTGCTTCGGGATTGAGACGAAACAATTCATGCAACACCTTGATGTACATTTCATCAAGATATTTAAAAATAAATAACGTCACCTCTTGGCTGTCAATGTGTTGTATTTAAATGTGTCAATTTAAAAACAAAAACTCCAAGAACACGTTGAATCTTGAAGCATGAAAATCTATTTGTGTTGAATAAACAATGTCGGATCCATCCAAACTGAAAACCTCCATCAAGCAATTCACCAAGGAGGAGCTGGATGAGCTGTCCAAAGAAGACAAGAACCGTGTCTATGTCGAAGACCACTACGAACCTCCCGAAGAGGTGCTGACCGCTGAGGAAGCCGCGACTGCCTACCAGGACATTCGCAAGGCCTGGACCCACTTGCGTGCCAAACAGCCGGGTTGGGAAGACGACGAGATTCGTGCGGAAATCTTGCGGGTTGGGTCTCCACTGGTCAAGCGCTTTCAAAAAGCCTACGGGCGCTACCTGTGGTGGCGCATCACCGACCGCACCGTTACCGACACAATGCTCAAGCACTACGAGTTTATGATTGTGATGCGCAAGTACATTCAGGAGGGGGAGTTTACGGAGGAAGGTGCGGCTGACATTGTGGCGCGTGTCACGAATGACTTGACCACCCGTGATGCGACGGAGGAAGAATTGGAAACGGGTGTTGCCAAGGAGAAAATGTGGGAGGGCAACCCGTTGCCCCGCGACATTACCGAAGACCCGTTGAACAAGACAACCGGGGAGTACCTGGAGCGCGGAGGTCAGCGGGTGGCCAAGATTGCCAAGGACGCCGACAAGGTCAAACTTGACCCTGCTCGCATGGCCAAAGTCGAAAAGAAGGACTTGGGGGCCATTGCCAAAACCGAGGTCAAGGCGCTCGTCCAAGAAGTCCAGCGTTCAACCACACGCCTGGGTCTTCAAAACGCGCTCCGCAAAATCCAACGCTTGCTCACCCGCACTCCCCAGGGGACCACCATTGACGTGGAGGGCCTCGACAGCGTGTTTCGGATGAAACAGGCCCGCGCGTCGTCGGTGTGGAACCGTGACATGTCGGACCTTGTGGCACGCATCCTGCGCCTAGCCCGCCAAAAGTCCAAGCCTGTTGTTGTTGACGACGGAGACAAATCAAATGAACCCGCTGTGGTTGGCTAAACCTCAACAATAAACATTCAGATTGTTTTAAAACGGTGTTGCGCCCTTGGGCATTTAAGTTTTTTTATTTTTTTTTCCTGCACGTCCCACACACACTCGAAGTGGATGGCCATTCACACCACCTATCTTCGCTGTCTTGGGCTTGCTGAGGCCCTCAAGTTCTTGTGGCGCATTGGTCGTCTTGACCGGCATTACGTCAAGCTGTTGGCCGCCTTTGAAGCCAGGGTCAAAGAACTGGAGGGCGTCGACCTTGAAGAAAAACACAGGGCCCGGCTTGAACTATCCAAAAAGAGTGTCGAGATGTGTAAATACGCAAGTTCCGCCGGGAAGTAGTTGATCTTTAATTTTTTACATGTGATTCAACATTTTGCCTGTGCCCCCCCCCCTCAAAAGCAACACAACTAAACTCATGGCAACCACCCAGACACAAGCAAAGGGCACCATTTTTGTTGCCCACGGGGGTGGCTTCACTGGTGGCTCCCCCGCCTACGGCAAGCCCTTTGCTAAAAAGGCCAAGGGGCTTGGCTTTGACGTGGTTTTGCTTGACGGCATCAACAAGACAAACGAGGAAACCCTGCGAGTTCTTGATGACGTCTTGGCAGAAACCTACGTGCAGCCTTACTTTGCTCTTGGCGTGTCATCAGGTGGCTTCATCGCCACCCAACTCTACCTCAAGGCGCCCACCCTTTTTCAGTCGGTCATTTTGGTTGCACCCGTGTTGAACCCTGTCAAGCGGTGTGCCCTGGTTGCCGCCCATGACCCAGCCAAAGCAGCGGCCCTCCAGGCCAAGCACCGGGCGTACTTTGGCGGAGACATGAGGGCTGACGTGGCGGCCATTGGCCTGGCCACGGCCCTCGACCCTCTTTTACCAACTAAACTCAAATGGCTCTTGTCCTCCAAAGACACCCAGGCTCCTTACTTGAATGTAGCACTTTGCCGTGCGTCTTTGGTCGAGTGTTATTACCCGGGTGGCGTGTCTCATTCTGAGCTTTGTAAGAACGGACCTCTGTACGTCTTGGATCACTTGAATACATTTTTTTCATGACGGCGAGTTTAATTTTTTGGTCTTAAACTGCGGATTTTTTTCAGTTTTCTTTCAAATCTCGTACTGAGATCTGAAGTAGAAAATTTTATTCTTGAGTGATAAAAAATGTCCCACTACCGTGCTTTGATTGAAAAGCTGTCTGTGCGCCATGTGGAGCGTGACGACTTTGAAGAGCTCTACACCCTGTCCGCCGAGGCCTTGAACGAGCTCTCGACGGAGGACCGCAAGGACGTCGACCGCCACGCGGCTGTCGTGGCAGCTGTGGCACTGTCCAAAGCCAAAGGCGATGCCAAGGGTGCCGTGGAGACCTTGAAGGGTTTGGAGCGCCAGTTGACCGCGTCCAAGATTGAACTTGTTAACCTCCCGGTGCGTGCTCCTTTGGCTCCTGTGCAGACCCGTCGCACCTCAACCTTTTCCATCATTCTCTACGCAGTGATTGCGTTTGTTGCGTTTGTCTTGTTGATTGGCCTCATGTCCCGCCGCTGCTAATTCCTTCTCTATTATGTGAGATATATCATAAGCAAATAAAAATTTTACTCTTCATTTTACCATCGCTTTCTTGTACCT
>Ga0180434_10004896_pt1 | contig 16058 bp, 9 predicted proteins | sample SS_ome_7_FD_132453 | JGI IMG/M metagenome (GOLD analysis project Ga0180434, IMG submission 132453) | Hypersaline lake sediment archaeal communities from the Salton Sea, California, USA - SS_1_D_2 metaG | ecosystem: Environmental > Aquatic > Non-marine Saline and Alkaline > Hypersaline > Sediment...
CGTCCGACTGTATACGTTTTCCCATCCCGGTTTGTTGACGATCCAGATTCCAAGAGTGATATCCGGGTAGTAGCCCCAAAGGGTCTGGCGATAAGGATCGTCGCCTTCATCGTACTCCGTGCGACGAGTCACGTTGCCATAGTCGTCGTACCCGTATTCCGTGCGGCTACAGTCCGTATCCTGGCACACCTCCACCTCCGCCAGATCGCTCCGATAACGCCCGGCGATGCCGCCATAGTTGGATTGGGTGCTCCAGGTATTCTCCACCTTCTGCAACAGGCTGCTATCGGACGCCCGCGTCTCGGCACGATATTCTCGCCCCACCGCCTCGTTCCGGGTGTTGTGAAAATAGTGCTTCACCCGCGCCAATATCGAGTCGTTATAGTCGCGGATCGTCTCTTCCGTCCAGTCGTGTCCCATCAGGGAATTCGAGTCCTGCGACTGGCGGCGGATGCACGTCCAGGTCTGGCCGTCGTTCTTCCAATCGGCGTAGCAGGCGTCGCCGTAGTCGTACTCGATCCGCGCCTCGTTCTCCCGCCCGTCTCCCTGCCTCCGCTCCTCCACGCGGTAGCTGTACGCCCCGTCGCACCTGTACCCCGCGGCGGCATAGTCGAACTCGACCCAGCCGCCGTAGCCGTTCTCCACCCGCACCAGCCGGTGATAGTCCAGGTAATTACTGCTCGCCTCGTGGTCGTCGTCGAGCTGGCGCATCGCCTGGTACTCGAGCTCCACCACCGGCAGCGCGTGACCGCCGCTCTCGCCGCCCCGCCCGTAGGGGTGGATCTCGGCCAGCAGCGTCGACTCGTGCTGCCGATAGTAGAGCTTGACGTACTCGCTCGGCGTGTCGTACTCCAGCACGTACTCCGCGATCAGGTTGTTGCCGCTGGGGCAGGTGCTCGCGCCCGCCGAGGCGCAGACCCGGATCGAGCGCACGCGCTTCGTCTCCCACAGGCTGTAGACCTCTTCGAGACCGTCTGGCCCCTCGTCGTGCCAGTTTTGAGCGTCGTCCTTCCGGTCCTCGAGCATGAACTCGACCAGGTAGAGCGCCGTTGTCCCTTGCGCGTCGTTGCCGCCGTACTGGATCGACTTGAGGTGCACGCCCCGTTCGTAGAGGGCGTAATTCGGCGGGTCCCGGTGTTCCTCGGTGTACTGGTACGTGATCGTGTTGCCGTGCACGTCCCGCACCCGGTCCAGCCGGTACGCCATCGGGATCAAGCCCGAGGCCTCCCCAGCGTAGGCCGCCTTGCCCCAACCCCCGAACTCGCAGTCGTAGAGGAACGTGTCGTGGCACGTCACGCCGGGCGCATAGTTTTTCATCAACACCATCTGTTCCGAGTTCTCGGCAAAGCCAAAGCGGTACTGGGTTCCATCCGGCGTCGTCACGATCCAATAGTCCTCCGACTGGTTGGGCGGGTTGTCGTCCTCGTTACCGTAGCCACATTGGGGGTTGTAGCGCATCACCCGCAGGCTGCTCTGTTCCTCGGTGTAATACTTGCAGCCCTCCGTGCCGGTCCCGGTCTGCGGGTCCTTGGTCAGCGCCGTCGTCTGCGGGTCCTCGATCAGAGAGTAGGAGGCGCCGTTGATCATCAGCGTAAAGTCCCGCTCGTACTTCCAGCGCGTCCCGCCCGCCTTCTCGTGCGTCTTGACCACCCGCGTGATCTTCATCTCGCCGCCGACGCTCCAGCCCAGCCCCACGTCCGACGACTGGACGATCCCGCCGATGCCGTCCAGCCCGCGGCTGCCATAGACCAGTGAGACGCTCGACCCCATCCCGTTGCGGCCCGCGGGCGTGGCGATGGGGTAGGCGTAGGTCGCCGCCCCGCTGTAGAGGCTCGTCTGCGGCCAGTTCTGGAAGGTGAAGAACGAGCCGGGAGGCGGGTACTCTCCGACGACCTCGTACCCGGAGAAGGCGTCCACCACGGCGGTCAGTTGCTGGGTCTCGGGGTCGTACTCCGAGGGAACCACCTCCCACGTATCCTTCCGCGGGTCGGTCTGGTGCACGAGGTACGGCTCCATCCTCCAGAGGACGCGCGCGGTCAGGTCCACCGTCACCGTGATCGGCGCGTGGAAGCGGATGTGCGCTTCCTCCGCTCTCGCCAGCCCGGCGGCCTCTCCGACGCATTCCAGGTCGAAGGCGAGCAGCCCGTGGGGCTGGTCTGGTTTGTCCAACCTGTCCGGCTCGTTCGACCTGGGCTCCGCCGTAGTGAGCCGCAGCGCCGTCTCGGCGCGCACGGCGCCGGGCGGAAAGTGGAGTGTGACGATTCCGCCCGGAGCGGCCAGCGCGCCGCCCAGCCCCACCCGACTCCGGCGATCTCCTGTCCGCAGTGCGGACAGCGACCATCGGGTGTGACGTGGCAGCGTGTTGGATGCAGCAGGTCCCGGCCAATCAATGTAGCGCCGCAGCCAGGACAATAGGTCTGATCGCCGGGATGGTCCCTCACATTTCCGACGTAGACGTAATGGAGGCCGGTCTTGATACCAATTTCTCTCGCTCGTTCCAGCGTCGAGACCGCCGTGGGCGGTGCATCGAGGCGATAGGCCGGGTAGTAGCGGGTCACGTGCCACGGCGTCGCCGGCCCCAGTTCAGCCGCGATGCGTTCCGCGATTGTCCGCAGTATCTCTTCCCCGTCGTTCACGCCCGGAATCACCAGCACAGTCCGGCTTTGTTCAGTTCGCCCTTCAGGGCGTGCAACATCTGCGGTTATCTGCTCAAAGTTCTCGCGCCCCTCCCGCCTGCTTGGCTCGTACATCTCGGATTACGCTCGCCTGGCAGTGCCGATCTCGCTCCTGCTGTTCTCTGAACTCGTATCCGTCGCTCCTCTCAAACGTTCAGGTGCTGCTCAGACTCTGATTGTCGTTGATAGTAACGATACTGCAAGAACACTGCATCTGCTCACGACCACACGTACTCCCAACAAACCAAATGCAGCTCCTCCCGTGTCAGTTGCTGCGCCGGGGATGTCTCGCGCTCTGGCCCTGCCGCGGTTTCCATTTCCTCCACCACTGTCAACAGCGCCTCCGCGTCGCCGTCGCGTCTATACGCCTCGTAGGCCTCGCGCAGGTCCTTGACGTAAGCGCCAGGTAGCGGCTCGCGCAACGTCCGTAGCGCCTCATCGACCGTCCGTGCCGAAAGCGCCGGGTTGTTCCGCTGTGCCTGCAGCACCGTCGCCACAAGCTGCTGCACATCGTCCAGGATCTTGGGCGCTGCCTCGACCGCCTGCCGGTGCTGCACACTGTCCAGGATGTCCACAATGACACGATCCTGTATCTCGAACACATTCACCCCTTCGCCCACTACACGCGGCTCGTTGGGTCCGCAGCGGATCAGGCTCGCGATCTCGTAGCGGTTGTCCAGGATCTGACCGGTCGCCAGATCGTAGTAGCGCCAAAAGTGCCGCTTGACCTCGCCGTCCACCTCAATAGCCTCCGGCGCGGTGAAGTAGAAGAATAACCCGCGGTAGCTCTCCCGCTCCCGGCCGGAGTGGATACCGTCGGGCAGGTTCTCCAGGTCCAGCTCGCCGCTCGCCAATGCATCCTGCAGCGAGGCCAGCAGGAACTCGCTGCTCGCCAGCTCGGTCTCTGCCTCCAGCTCCTCGAGTACACTCTCATCCTCGTCCGCGATGCGTTGCAAGTGATTGAACGTGCGCGGATGGACCACCTCGCCCAGTACACTCGCTTCCAGCATCCCGAAGCGATCGATGGTCGTGATCTTCCGCTGTAGGCTCGCCACCAACTGCAACAACCGCTCCAGCCCCCGTTCTGGAAAGACATTGTAGACCCATAGTGTCTCGAAGGGCGAGCCGATGCGGTCGATGCGCCCGGCCCGCTGCACCATGCGTGTGGGGTTCCAGTGCAGGTCGTAGTTGACCAGGTGACCGCAGTCCTGCAGGTTCTGACCCTCGCTCAGCACATCGGTGGAGATCATCAGGTCGATCTCCTCATCGCCCATCAGCTCGGGGCGGTCGTTGGCCACCGGCGCAAAGCGCACCAGGCGCTGGCGGCGGGTGCCGGGATCCACGTCGCCGTCCATAATCGCGATGCGCGGCTCCCCGGCCGCTGTCCGGAACCCATCGTCACTCGTCAACTCGCGATAGAGGTAACGGGCGGTGTCCCTGTAATAGGCAAAGAGCACCACCTTCTCGCCCCGAAGCTCGCCCGTCAGCAGAGCCTTGATCGTTTGCAGCTTGGCGTCGCGCGCCGAGGTGATGTCCTTGATGCGCTCCCAGATGGCGGTCAGCACCTCAATGTCCTGCTGTACCGCCTCGCGCGCCCGCTTCAGATCGTACCGGGCCAGGTCGAGCGCCGGCAGATCATCCAGGATGGTGCGTGCTTCTGCGTGGTCATTGAGCGCCTCAGCCTGGGAGCGGGGCGTGGTCTCGCTATCCTCACCCTCCGGCTCCAGGTAGCGCAGCACGTGGCGAAAGTCGCTGGCGTTCAGCAGCTTCCCTTCGTCCAGCAGGTCGGCGAAGGTCTTGAAAAAGGCCAGCGCTCGCCCGACGCTGATGCAGAAAGCCTCCACACTCGATTCGAAGCGCTTCAGGAAACGGCTCTTAAAGATGCCTACCAACGCCTGCTCGCGCCCCAACTCCAGAGCATCCCGTTCGATATCGACGCGTTTATAGTCCTCCAGGTTATACGGCGCCAGGGTCAGGCTCTCGATGCCGGTCACCACCTCGTTGTAGATGCCGGCGTAGGTCGCCTCCAGATTGTAGCGCACGGTCTCCAGCTCCCGCTCAGGCCAGTTGATCGGTTCTCCCCGGATGGTGGCCTGGGGATAAGCCCGGCGGACGTAGGCCCGCGTGCGCCGGACGACCACCTCCTCCAGTAAGTTGAAGAGCAACGCAGTCTCACTGCGCGCTGTTCCATTGTTGCCATCCTGCTCCGATTGGCGACGGGCGGCCAGGAAATACTTGCGTAGATCGCCGATGCCAGCGGCGGAAAAGTATGTGCGGTCGCCCTGGGCAAAGATCATGATCTGGTTGTAAAGGTCAAAGATGGTGTTGTTGATCGGCGTGGCAGTGAGCAAGATCAGCTTCTTGCGCTCGCCGTCGCGCCCTCGTCCACCGTTGGCGCCGATGATCCGCTCCAGGTTTTCGTAGCGGTTGGTACGGTGGTTGCGAAAGTTATGGGATTCGTCAATCAGGATCACATCGGCGTCGCGATAGGATCGGATCTCGCAGTCCTCGCGGCCCAACATCTCCTGAGAGAGGATCTCGGCCGGGATGGTGGCCTCGCGCAGCTCTGCTTGCCACATCTCCCGCAGTGAGGCCGGGCAGATGACCAGCGCCTTCTGGCGGCGGTGATAGGCCCTGTCCTCCAGCAGCTTTTTGCCAATCCAGGTCTTGCCCAGCCCTACCGAGTCGGCCACCAGCACGCCGTCGTAGCGGGCCAGGATGCGCCGCGCCTTCTTGACTGCGTCTTCCTGGAAACGAGTCAGCTCCACAGCCGAGCGAACGCCGGACAGCGGTAATTCATCCTCCTCTGTAAGCGAAGCGACGCGGTCACGGAAATACTCGTAGAGGGCCTTGAGATAGATCTGGTAGGGCGTGTACTCATAGTCGCCGAACTTGGATTCGTTCAGCAGCGCGATCAGTTCCGGCTTAAAGTCGCGTGCTTGCGCCCAGCGCTCATCATACCAATCGAGCAGTTCCAGGATGGCGCGGGCGCCAACCTCGCTCTTGATCGTGCGGCGGGCAGAAAGCTCCGCCCGGCCCGGGGAGCCATCTAGCAGCGGTGCGATGGCGGCCTGAGCCTCGACATCGTCGGCCTCGATCTCGTCGATGATGGACTTGTGGGTCAGGTTGAGTTCCTGATTGGTGGTCAGGCCGGCTTGGGTAAAGTTACTGGACCCGACGATTCCAGCTACGGGGATGAAGCGGTCGCCCGGAGCCTGGTCGGCGAAGCAGAGGTAAGCCTTGGCGTGGAGAAAGCCCTGCTGATAGAGCCGCACCGCGACGTGCTCGCGGCGCAGGAAGCGGATCAGGGCCTCGACCTGCCGTAGGGTCTCAGCGTCGAAGGGCGCCTGCCCCAGATCACGGCGTAACGACTGCCGCAAGCCCAGGTCTTGTGCGGCGCCCGGCTCCGAGCCGAGCAGCAGGCGAAAGGAAGCCAGTTCCTCCAACCCGCCGCGCAGCAGGTCAAAGGCTCCGACGTTAAAGTAGGCGGTGGCGACGTCGAGGGCGTGGACAGCATCGCTGCGCAGGAGGTCGTTGAGGGCATTGGCGAGGCTGTGATCGCGGTTGTCGATGACGTAGGGAAGGACGTAGGAGTGAGGCATCAGCTACCTCCAGACATATCTCCCGGAGCAACCCAGGGGCCGCCAGGGAGCCATCGCCGGTCAAAGTCCCCCTCATCCACGAGAGCCTGGAGCACAGGGCGGAGGAACGAGGCAATGATCTGGACGGTTTCATACAACGTGGTCGGGATACCTGCCTCTTTGCTCAAACGATAGCGGCGCAGAAAAGCCGCCCACTGGGCCTGTTTTTCGGGATTGCGGGCAAACGCATCGCTGAAGGCAATCGGTGACGCGGTGATCGCAGTCCGGCGCTGAAGGAAGGTCGCCTGAATCGCCTGCGTCAGTGTAGCACCCTCCTGCATTGGAATGCGCGCCGTTCCCAGATAGGCTGTGAAGCGCACCCGCACACCCTCGTAATCCGCCATCTCAATGATTCGTTCGCCGACGACGGTTTCGGCAGGGAAGCGCAGCCCATCCTCCGGCACCGGCTGCTCACAGATCTCCTGGATCGCAGTGACGACGTGGGATACCGCGTTATCCATCCGCCCCAGCAGGTCGATGTCGCGGGTCGGGCGGGGAACCGGGACTTGCCAGACGGTGAACATCAACGCGCCCTTGAGCACAAACTGGTCTTGATGAGGGGAACATCCCAGGCGGTAGAGGAAACGTTCCAGAGCAAAGTATTGCAGCAACTCGTTGAACGGGCGCCCCCCTGCGCGGGCGCAGTTCAGGAGTCTCTGATGGACGGAGGCTGCGATGTTCTGGGTCACAGCAATGCCTCCAGGTAGGGTTTGATCACCTCGTCAACCCGGCAGACGCGAGCGTAGTGCAGCAGTTCGCTGACGTCAAAGGTTTCGCGCTCGCGATACCTTTTGAGGGCCTCAAGCGCGATGTCCAGCCCCAGCTTGCGGCGGAACTTGAAGATGTCGGCCACGCTTTTGGCCGGCTTGGTGATGCGAACGGGTATCTCGTCGACGCGGTACATCTCGTTCCCCTCATGCCAGGCGGGGCCGGAGAACCAAAAGACCCGCAGGGGCGGATGCTCCAGGCGAGGGCGCCGACTCCCTTTCTGCACGGCGATGTCGACGGCGTGGGGAATCTCAGTGGTCAGTTCGTGGAAGGCAAGGGCCGAGACCAGACAGATCACGCCGTCGGGGACCTTGAGCGCCACGGTGACCAGATCGGGGTTGGAGAGCGGCGGCAGGTCGGCCAGGCGGTAGATCCCCCGCGCGAGGCGATCCAGCAGGCCGGAATCGCGCATCGCGTAGAGCGTGCGCGGATGAACGCCCAGCTCCAGCGCCTCGGATGTGCGCAGGATGCCGTCGCGCTGACGGAAGATGGCGGTCGCCTCCTGGATGATCTCGGATGTTATCACTGGGATTGATAAAAATGTATATAGTTATGTTTATCTGACCACGATTATATCCAGAACATCCCCCCTGTCAAATGATTGAAGAGGCAGGGCAGACGTCGACGCCAGCGTCGAGGGTGTGGGCGCGGTTGTCGATGACGTAGGGGAGTTGCATCAGTACCTCCGTTCAAGGTCGGGATGTTTCAGGTCATTGGGCGTCACTCCCCCCACCACCGCGATCTCCTCGTCCGTCAGGCCGTAGAGCCGATAGACGAATAGCAGGTGTCGTCGGAGCCGAGGTTTTCGGTATCGCTCGACAGGCATGGTCCGTACGCCAATTCGGCCTTCACACGCTATGCACGCCCTATGCACGCATTCGCTCATACGCGTGTATAGCGCGTCCAGCGACCCTGGCCCTCCTGGCGCAGTTTGCCCTCCCGCACCAGTTTTTTCAGCAGCCGGTAGGCCATCCCTCGTTTCTCTCCCCCCCACCCAAGCAGTTCGCGACACTCCCGATTGGTGATAGAGCCATGCTTGCCCACATAGCTCAGTACTAAACGAGTAGTGTGATCCTCGATCTCTCGCCTCGCCTCTATCTCTTCCGCCAATGTATAATATGCCCAACGCCGCGTGCCGTGCATCTCGCTCAGCCCCAGATCCACCAACTCGCGCAGTTCCCGCGTCGCCTCGACGGTAGAGGAATCATCCGAGGCGCCATGTCGCCCAATTCCGCTATCTGCTGTTGAGGCTCTGCCACTCCCACGGCGGCGAACGCTTGTTCCTCGTCGAGGTCCAGAATGATCACGCCGCCGCCAGTACGATTGGCAAAGGCAGACAGCGTTTCATAGAGACGGCTGGGCAATCCCCGATGCGCCGCTTTCGCTTCGATCTCTGCGCCTTCGAATCGCAATCGTTGGATAGCCTCGATCAGTTCCAATGCCTCACGTTGGTTCATCATATTCCCTTTGCGCTATTCGCGATCTTTTTCCACCACCGCGATCTCCTCGTCCGTCAGGCCGTAGAGCCGATAGACGATCTGGTCGATCAGCCGATCGGTGGACGCGATGCGCTCAACCAGCGCCTTGTAGGGCAGATGGTGCTCGCGGTAGACGTCGATGATCGGCCCTGTGACGCTGGCCTTGCCCGCCAGCAAGCCGGCGAACGCCTCGTAGCAGTCCTCGTCCCAGCCGAGGCTCTCGTCCAGGTGGCGGGTGGAGCGGCTCTCCTGGTCGACGTAGGGCCGGCAGGCCGGCGCCTTCCACAGGCTCGCTTCCCACTTGCCGCGCTCGCTCAGATCCCCGAAGGTGCCAGCGTCGGTAACGGCGTTCAGGTCATCCCAGAAGGCCGCGACGCGCTCTTGCTTCTGCTTGTGCATCTCGATCATCTGCTCGGCGAGGTGGGCCAGCAGGTCGTGGACGACGTCGCTCTTTTCCTCGGCGCCGGTGGCGTCGGGCTGGAAGGCGAGGAAGTCGCCGCCGGCGGTCTTGGGCAGCAGCGCCTCGATCTCTGCCAGCAGGGCCTGGTGCTCGCCGCGCTCGTAGCGGGCGATCAGGTCGGTGGCGATGCGCTCGCGCTCGGCCTCCGGGGTGGTGAAGTGGATGCGGCGGATGGGAAGTGACCGGAACTGAGTGACCCTCAAGTGAGGGAAAAGGCCTTCCTCGTGATATTTCTTGCGCGCATAGAATCCTATTAGCCGGGAAGCCAGTACACTGGCCACAAATGCGGTCTCATAGTCCTCCCTGAACTGCGCAGCAACATATACCTGTTGATCAACCAGCCAATCCTTGTCAGTAAACGTGCAACACAAGTTCTGCGCCAGTATCTTCCGGCACAGGATACGTTCGCCTTCAAATAGAACGGGATCTCTAGGTTCACTCAGCCATTCGCCATAGCTGATCCAGCGGCCGCCATCCCACTGAGTCTCGTATCGACTGATATTCCCGCCGCCCAGTTCGGGTCGATAGGTATCGTCCTTCCTGTAAGTCGCGTGGAACGCTCTTTGTTCGATTACCTCTTCAGAGTGTTTGGAATGATGATAAGCCCCGATGCCTCTACCTGTCACGCTAATATCATCGAGGCTGAAAGATAATCTTTCGATCCTTTTCAACAATCCCTGATGTCTCGACAGCACGAATACTTCACCGCTTGAGGGGAGCTCAATCCTGGACAACCAAACAGGTTCTCTACCAGTGATGTCGTAGAGAGATGTTAGAGATTCACGTTGTTCCTGACATCCACAGACTATCACTAGACAGTCCACATCTGCCTGGAATATCTTTTCGCTGGACAACGTTATGGCCAAGACAGCATTCTCAGAGACCAGCCAACTGCGGAAGGATCGGGATTTTGTACTGCCTACCCAAGTGTCAGGAACAATCAACGACCAATAACCTTGAGTGCTGATAAGATTAGCGGCTTCCTCCATAAAGAGATAATACAGATCGACCTGGTAGAATGCCGACTCGTACTCGGCATCAATGAATGACTTGGTGTCTGCGTAGAACTCCTCATTCCTTGAACTGACGTAAGGTGGATTCCCGATCACCGCGTCAAAACCACCGTCCTTCTTCCACTGCGCCTGATCCAGACCGATGAACACCTCCGGGAACTCCAGGTCCCAGTGGAAGAAGCGTTTCTTCTCGTACAGCACGCGGGTTCGCTCCACTACCTCCCGGTAGGGCTTTCCCAGCTCTTCCGGATCGGCCTCCATCGCCTCCGCGCCGTAGAGCGTGAGGAACTCTTTCGCCCGCTCCACGCCAAAGTGCTGCGCCACGTGGATGTCGAGCAATTGCTTGTAGGGCGTGGCCGCCTCGTCAAAGGCCTCGAACAGGTGCCCGCTCTCCCGCACCTGCTCCAGCGTCACGTCGGCGATGGTGCTGATGCCGCGCATAATCTCGGCCGCCCGCAGCAGCCCGGCGAACGGCCCGGTGAGGAACGTCATCTGCCCCTCGGGCGTGGGGCCGCCCATCGCCTCCTCCACCTCCTGGGCCATCGCGCCGATCAGGCTGTTGCCACAGCGCAGGTGGTGATCGAGGAAGCTGAGCGGCGCGCCCAGGGTGAAGCAGTCGAGCCACAGGCTGACCTTTGCCAGTTCCACCGCCATCGGGTTCAGGTCCACCCCGTAGATACAGCGTTTCAGCACGTGGCGCTTGAGGAGCGTCACGTCGGTCAGCCGCGCCGGGTCGACCGTCACCTGCTGCCGCTCCATCTCCTCCAGGATCGCTGCCCGCATCCCCTCGAAAAAGACGCCCAGGAACGGGAAACCGTCGAGGAAGCGCACCAGCCGGTCGGTCACATAGTCCACGGCCTCGACCAGGAAGTGGCCGCTGCCCATCGCCGGATCGAGTATCTTGACGTCGAACAGGTCCTGGAGCACGTCGCCAACCACGCTTCGCAGCAGCGCCGGCTCGTCGGGGGTGACGCCCTCCAGCTCTCGCTTCCGCTTCACCACTTGCCGAAAGCGGCGTTCGGCCTCCTGCAAGCGAGGTCGCAGCGCATCCAGCTTCTCGTCCAGCACCGGCCCCACGGTGTGGCGCACGATGTACTTGACGATGTAATCGGGCGTGTAGTAGGAGCCGGTCGCCTTCCGCTCCCCTTTGTCGCTCACCAGGTGAACCGGCGAGGCGCCCGGCCCCGTGCTCTCTGCGTCAATCGCCAGATGGAACTCCAGCAACCCCTCGTAGATGGAGCCCAACTGGCGCACGCCCAGGCTCTTGTAGTCGATAAATCCCAGGTCACCCCGCTTGGGATCGACGTCGCGGGCCAGCCGGTCGAGCCCCAGGGCCAGGTAACAGTCGGGCAGGTTCGTCTCCTTCAGGAAGCGAGCCGCCGCGGCCTCGCGCCCGGTATCCTCCTCGTCAGGTCCGGTGATGAACAGTCCGCCGTTGTAGGCCGGTACGTTGTGGGCCTGGCTCCCCTCGTCGATCACGGCAAAGAGCTTGAGCAAGCGACCGTAGAGCGAGGTTTCCTCGGCGCCCCCGTTGTAGATCTGCCCCAGCCGCCCGGCGACCTGATCCTCCAGCGCGCCGGCCTGCTCGGCGATCTCCTCCTTCAACTGCTGCAGGCTGATCTGATAGTAGCCGCGCACCTCGCGCACCGGGAGCAGGTCGCGGCTCTCCGCGTAGAGCAGGAAGAGCAGGCGATAGAGGAAAGTGAGCGTCCCCTGATAGACCTCATTCAGCCTTCGGGCGCGCTCCTTCTCGTCCAGCTCTAGCAGCGCCTCCGGGCCGCCCAAGCTCTGGATAAAACCCTCGGCGAAATGGGGAAAGATCTGCTCAAAGACGCGCTCCTTGAGCCGTTGGCCCAGTTCGCGAGCGTAGGCCTTGCTCTGTTCCATCAGCCAATCGAGGAAGGCGCCCTCCCCCTCTCCCAGAGGGGGCACAAAGGCTGCGGCACGGAAGAAGAGGTAAAAGTAGCGGAAAGGTTCGCCGGGGTCAGGGGAGGCCAGCGTCTCCTCCAGGTTGATCTCGTAATAGTTGGTGGCGCGGGAGTGAGCGCGGGCGGAGTAGAGCCGCCAGAGCTTGCCATTGGTCACGATGCCCCAATCCGCCTCGCCGCCTTCCAGCAAGGCGACCACCTGGGCGCCGGGGTTCTCCTCGGGTCGCTCGTCGTCGCGTTGTTTGTCCTTGCCATCGAGGTAGCGGTTCCAGGGATAGGACAGGACGAAAGCGCCGGGCGCGTCACCCCCGCCCGGCAAGCTCGTCGAAGAATGGAGCAAAAAGTCGGGTTCATCGCCGCCAGGGCCGGATTCCACACGGAAGCCCAGCGTCTCCAGCAGCGGGCGAATCAGCCGCCCGCGCGTCGCGGCGGTGTCGGCGTCGGCGAAGCGGCGACGGGCCTGGGCGAACTGGCCTCGGATCTCACGGAAGGCGCGGTTGCGCTCCGGGGCGTTCCACTCGTCCAGCTCGGGCAGGCGCTGGTTGAGGTAGTAGTCGGAGAAGAGGGCGCGGTTGTTGAAGAGCGGCTCGGACCACTCGGCGATGGTGTAGGCGCTGCTGAGCTTGTCCCACTGCCCGTACGGGTCACGGCGGCCGTCGTCCGTGTACTCGGTGAAGGTGAAGCGGCGCAGCACGCGCAGCGGAACGCGGCCCGGATCGCGTCGGTCGACCGAGAGCGTGCGCGGCCGCACGATCACGCCACGACGCGAAGAGCCGGGCTCGGGGATCTGGCGCTGGAGCAGCACAAAGTCGATGCGCTCATAGTCGTCGGTCAGCACCAGCAGGAAGTTGCCCGCGCGGTTGCGAAAGGCGCGGGTCAGGGCGCGGGTGTACGCCACCGTCACCGAGGTCAGCTCGAAGAGATAGACCTGCAGCGCGCCCCCCGCGACACTGGTCAGCCGCTCGATTCGGCGGGTGGCGTTGGTCAGCGTGACGTTGAGCTGCAACGCCTCTGGCGTCATTGACAGGCGAGCGTCGTCCGGGTAGCGCAAGCGCGCGAAGAAGGCCGCCAGTTGCTCGACGGAGGAAAGGGTCTGAATATGCTCACGAGTCAGTTTCACATCGTCGCGCAGGTTGGATTGCATTGGCAAGCACTCCTACGAAAACGGGGTCAGGGACAGAGCCACACGGCTCCTTTGTCTTATCTGACACTAGTATATCCCAAGACTGACGGTAGAGCAAGTGGCGTTTCATCACATGGACGCTGCACACAAAGTATACTGCCCTCAGCCAACGGAGTTGTGACGTACAAAGCGCCAGGATGGGAGAAAAGTTGGCAAATCAACACATGCTCTATCTGCGAGCGATTGTGATTCTCTGAAGCTTTTTAAGCAGGCTTGGTCTCGCCGATTTTCTCTGGAAATGCATGACCCCGCTCACGCCATCCGGCCATTCGCCTCAAGTCTATTGTGGCCACAAAGAAGAATATCCACCCTGCGACCATTCCTGCAAGTGATGTCAGCAAAATAACAAGTATTACGAGATTCCAGGATGCCAACGATGCTGGTAGATTCACAAATGATGCGATCATACCTGGAATGCCAAGTGAGAACGCTGCAACCATAAGGTAACCAGATACATCCCGCAAACGCTTGCGGCGAATCCCCACGACCCATTCCTCGGGAGAAACCTGCATATTCAGATCCTCGGCAGGCTGCCAGAAGAACCGAGTCAGCGCTTGGTCAAGCCAGATGAACTTCTTACCCTCGATTGCTTCGCTAGTTTCTGTACCCTGGCTACATCTCCATGGTGGCAGGATTCCCCCACCGGGATGGGGGAAACTCGGCCAGTACCACCGCCATCCCGGTAATAGGTCTTTCAGCGGATAATCAAATTCCCAGGAATGCTCTCGCATGTCTGTAAGTTCGGTCCGGGCTTTTTCTTGCAGAAAATCCTTTACTAATCCATGCATCCGGTAGCGCCCTGCCCCTATTCGTTCCACCCACTGCCAGCGGGCTATCTTTCCCCATTGCACTCTGGACACTTCAGCCCTGACATTCCAGATCGCCTGCCCCACACCCACGTCATACCAGGCTAGACGAGGCAGGCCGCCCAATTGGACCAACTGCTCTCGCATTCTGTCCGATATTCGCCCCCAGGTCACTTCAAATGGGGCCCAGGTATTCAACTGGACTTGATCTCCATATCCCAACGCAACCAATCGTGACCGCTCCCCTCTCGCCGCTTGGAGAATGTGGGCCCACATCATTTTTGCTGCCGTCGGACTTGCATGAGCCGCCGCTGCTCTTACGCCAATTGGATGTCCTTTCAACAACCTCACGAGTTCCTCCAATGCCTTCCACTCCTCTTCGCTCTCAGGAGTTCGACCTGTTTTGACAGCCAACTGCCCTGCTTCTTCGGGAGCCATCCCATCCAGGAGCATTTGCTGTTCGCTGGGTATACAGGCATCGAAAGCAACGTCGCTCGTTTGTGTGGCGATCACCACCACAACCTTGGGGCCGAGGTACTGTAGCCCCAGAAGCATGTTGGCATCAAGGACGTCATCCACAATCAACAGTGCTCTCCGCTCTCCCAAGCGTTTTCGAAGAGCTTGTCCCGCTTTTTCGGCGTCGTCAAATCCCCGAGGTAGAGACTCGTGCAACCCCCCCGCTGATCTGTACACGACTCTCAAAGCATCGTCGCTCTCGTCCATCTTGACTACCGCTATACCGTCTCCGAATATCTGTCGCATATCCCTGTCGCGCACCAGTTCTGCGAGGAGAGTACTCTTGCCTATGCCAGCTATCCCCACTAACGCGACCCAGCCGCCGGCTCGAATCGCTCTCAGGACCTTTTTCCTTAATCTCGCCAATTCTGTACCTCGCTTGACGTGATGTTGAGGCAACTGGAGCATCTCCTTGACCTGATTTCGGTCGGGAGTGGGCGAAAGCCTTCGATTGATTCCTCTGCACAGCCATTCGAGGCCCCATATTCGCCAATTATTGTAGTTGCCATAGTAACCTTCTGCTGCTTCCTCGCTCAGTTCGGAACCGTGTGTCGCTATCTCGGTTGCTACTTTTTTATCGGTCACCCAGTCCAGCACCCATTCCGTATCTGCTAGACGGCGTGCTGCACCATGACGGGTGCTCCGAGGTAGTTGCTCTTCGTAGGCAACGCTACCTTCTTTCAGAGTTTCGCGATAGAAATAGTCCACATACTGGGCTATGGGGATCAAGGCAGCCGCCCATTGCTTTGGATCTTGATATCGCAGCAACTCTCTCACCTCTCCTCGCCATACCTCTGCTAGAAGCTCAGCAATTAGGGAGCACACTTGATCGTCGTTCAATTGATCTTCTTTCCCGTATTGCCATGCATAGTCCTGCAGCATGACCCGAGTCCAGGATGGACAATCGTCGAGTCCGGACACGTTGCTCAGGTTTTGCAGGAAATTGTCGACCTCCTTCACAACTATTTCGGTTTTTTGTACCAATTTTTGTACCATCCCCTATTGACGTACCCCTATCAGATGCGCTATGATGGTCTTGACCTACCGGTCATCCGATAGGTCAACCGCATGACCCGATATCGGCGCAGGAAATTGACCAGTTGGTCTCAATTATACCATAGAGTTGAGCAGCCGGCTGCTCCTGAAAAAAGGAGCGGAACATGACGCAGCAAACGGACGTGGTGGCAGATGATTTGATAGACGATTTCTGCTACGAGGTCGCCCTGGCCCTGAGACGCGTGTTAGATTTGGAGGAGGAGGGCAGTTGTGACGAAACAGACACAGACGAATAAAGAGGAAGCTCTGGCCTTGATCGGCCAGCCAGGAGCGGAGCCTGCTTTGCCCGAGGAAGATGCCGTTTCCACAGCCGTGCTCAGTATCCTGGGCGGAGGGTTGCGCCAGCGTGACCGGCGCGGCCTTCGGGCCGTGGGCTACAAACGGGTCTCCGCCTCGCTGTTGATGGTCGCAGGCAAGAGTATAGAGGATCAGGAGGAGCGCATTCGAGCATTTATCGAGAGTGAGGGCTGGGAGGAGGTGGAGATCCTCTCGGATCCGGCCCAATCCGGGCGAGACGGCAAACGCCCGGCCTAC
>Ga0180434_10004897_pt1 | contig 16056 bp, 11 predicted proteins | sample SS_ome_7_FD_132453 | JGI IMG/M metagenome (GOLD analysis project Ga0180434, IMG submission 132453) | Hypersaline lake sediment archaeal communities from the Salton Sea, California, USA - SS_1_D_2 metaG | ecosystem: Environmental > Aquatic > Non-marine Saline and Alkaline > Hypersaline >...
CCTTTGCTTCCTGTTTGCCAACATTGATCCAATTTCCGATCATCATTGGCCTTTACCAGAGTATTATCCAAACCATGGGAAATGCGCCATTACAGATGTTGAATCTTATCCCCAAAATATCACCATGGTTAACAGAAGTATTTTCATTCATTCCGGGGTTGCAGGAACCGCTGTCGTTGATACCGCTTAATAGTCAATTTTTATGGATGGATATTGGGCGCCCTGAACGGGTTTTCATCCCGGGTGTATCATTCGGAATTCCTCTGTTAGCGATCATTGTTGCATTGACATCATTCATCCAGACCAAATTAATTGCGTCACCTTCAAGTGACGGTCAAGCAAATCAGATGTCCGGGATGATGAATATATATATGCCATTATTGATGGGGTGGTTTGCTTATTCACTCGCTTCTGGACTGGCACTTTATTTCCTTGCATCCAACCTATTCAGTATTTTCCAGTATGCCATGTTAGGAAGATTTGATATAAAAAATCTGCTTCCCAAAAAGAAGATTGAAGTAACAAAAAAGGGAGAAAAGAATGACTGACCAAAAAACAACCTTAGAAATCATCGCGCCTTCCGTCGATGAAGCCATTGAGAAAGGATTAGACCAGCTGGGTTTACCCCGAGATGCAGTTGCGGTTGATGTTCTTGATGAGGGAAAAGGCGGATTTCTTGGAGTAGGAAATCGCCAGGTGCGGATTCGACTCACAATTGCGGATGAATCATCGCCAAACCCCGGAGATAAACAGGCTGATGAAGATATTTTGCCTTTATCGATTGATGGTGAAACTTTTAGTGATGACCTCGAAGAAGCAAGAGTTAAGGCTGAACGTATTGTAAAGAATTTATTAACCAGGATGAAAGTTCAAGCGGATGTGAAATCCAGGATATTGGAGCCTGAAGATGAAAACGACCGTTTAATGGCTTTGATTGAGGTAACAGGAAAGGATCTCAGCATATTAATTGGAAGGCGGGCGGAAACGCTAAATGCTTTACAATACATCACGAGTTTAATGGTTAATCAGGAAATGGGTGCCTGGATGCCCTTGATGATCGATGTACAGGGTTATCGTTTTCGTCGAGAGCGACAACTTCGCCAACTTGCTCGCCGCATGGCTGAACAGGTTGTTCAGACAGGGCGCAAACAGGTTCTGGAGCCCATGCCGGCTAATGAGCGTAGATTGATCCACCTTGAATTGCGATATCATCCTTTTGTAACAACCGAAAGTGTTGGAGCAGAACCACATAGAAAAACGACAATTTTTCTTAAACCCAAAGAATAATTCTCTAAAATCCCTCAATTGAGGGATTTTCTTATTCATGAATGTGAGGTGAAAAATGCGAGCGGTTGATATTATCATAAAAAAAAGAGAGGGATTGGCGCTTTCAAAAGAGGAAATTACATTCTTTATAGAGGGTCTTTCATCGGGAGAGATTCCTGATTACCAGATTTCTTCTTGGGCAATGGCTGTATTATTGAATGGCATGACAGAAAAAGAAACAACTGATTTGACCCTTGCCATGGCTGCTTCCGGTGAAACACTGAACCTTTCAGCAATTGCACCTATTGTAGTTGATAAGCACTCAACCGGTGGTGTGGGAGATAAAACCACGTTGGTTGTTGGACCCATCGTTTCCGTGTGTGGATTGCCTGTCGGAAAAATGTCAGGGCGTGGTTTAGGTTTCAGCGGTGGAACATTGGATAAAATGGAATCAATTCCTGGATATCGCGTTGACCTGTCAAAACAGGAATTTCTGGCACAATTAAAAGAACTCAACTTTGTGCTGACCGGTCAATCAGCCGATCTTGCACCAGCTGATGGAAAATTGTACGCACTACGAGATGTTACTGGCACAGTTCCTTCTCTGCCGTTGATCGCCTCTTCAATCATGAGTAAAAAGATAGCTGCTGGCGCGCATGCCATTGTTTTAGATGTAAAAGTGGGCAATGGTGCTTTTATGACCAACCTCGAAGATGCCAAACACCTGGCCCAGATGATGGTGGCAATCGGTAAATTAAGTGGCCGAAAAGTTCGTGCAGTGCTTTCTGACATGAATCAACCTCTGGGTGAGGCGGTTGGTAATGCTGTGGAATTGAAAGAAGCGATAATGACTCTTGAAGGGAAAGGCCCGGCTGATTTCAAGGAACACTGCCTTGTCATCGCAAGCCACATGCTGGAACTTGGAGGGAAGGCAAAAAATATCGATAGAGCAAGAAAACTTGCAGAGGATAAATTATCCAGCGGAGCGGCCCTCAAAAAATTCAAGGCATTGGTTGCCGCCCAGGGTGGAGATGTTGCATGCATTACTGCACCGGAAAATTTGCCTGCCGCGAAATATATTCATCCGGTCAGGGCTAGAGAAGATGGCTATGTATCCATGGTCCATGCGCGGACTGTGGGAGAAACAGCTGTAGATCTCGGGGCAGGGAGAGCGAAGAAAACAGACCCTATCGATCCAGCTGTGGGTATTCTGGTGCATAAGAAAGTTGGTGACCGGATAAAAGTGGATCAACCAATTTTCACAATTCTTGCAAATGATGAAAAGAAAATTGCACCCGCAGAAAAGCGATTAAACCTGGCAGTAAAAATTGCGAAGGATTCTCAGGAACCACTGCCTCTGTTTTATGATGTAATCGCTTGAACGTTGATTTTTTAATTGTTGTATGGGATAATTTTTTCCAAGAAGCAAAGACTGAGACAAGTAGATTGCTGATGACAGCGAATTGCGGATGGTGAAAGCGCAAATAATGCAATTGAATATCACTCAAGAGCTGCGACCTGAACATCATATTGATCATTAAGGGAGCCGGTTTTTTCTGACCGTTATTTCAGATAAGGCTGTTTTACCTGATCAAAGTGTCCGATTATCGGAAACCGGGGTGGTACCGCGGGAAAATCTCGTCCCTGATGGGGCGGTTTTTTTTAATTATTACTGGAGGCTGCATGTTTAAACCTGTATCATCAAAACTTGATGTAAATGAAATGGAATTATCGATTCTTGAATTTTGGAAAAATGAGAAGATCTTCAAGAAATCAACACAAAATCGCCTGGGAAATCCTGAATATGTATTTTATGAAGGGCCGCCAACCGCGAATGGCAAACCAGGTGTCCATCATGTGTTAGCCCGTGCGTTTAAAGATATTTTTCCGCGTTTCAAAACCATGAAAGGCTTTCATGTTTCCCGTCGGGGCGGATGGGATACGCATGGTCTTCCGGTGGAAATAGAGGTGGAGAAAAAACTGGGGTTTACCAATAAACAGCAAATTGAAGAGTACGGCATCGGTAAATTCAATCAACTCTGTAAAGAATCTGCATTTACATACATACAAGAGTGGGAAAAATTGACTGAGCGGATCGCCTTTTGGGTTGATTTTGAATCTGCTTACATAACTTACAAGAATTCATACATAGAATCGGTTTGGTGGATCTTAAATGATTTTTGGAAGAAGGATCTGCTTTTCCAGGGCTTTAAAGTAGTGCCTTATTGCCCTCGTTGTGGAACGCCGCTCTCAGATCATGAAGTCTCTTTGGGATATAAGGATACAAAAGACCCGTCAATCTTCGTAAGAATGCCGCTGGAAGATGATCCCGGTACTTCACTCCTGGTTTGGACGACCACACCATGGACGCTTCCTGGGAATGTGGCTGTTGCAGTACATCCCGATATTGAGTATGCTGTCATTGAAAGAGAAGTTAAAAATGGAGTTGTTGAAGGGAAGGAGAAACTGATCCTTGCCAAGTCTTTAATTGAAAAAGTGTTTGAGGGCGAGGAAATTACGGTTGTCGATGAAATTAAAGGAAAGCAACTGAAAGATAAGCAATATAAACCCCTATATACATTCCTCCCTCCAGATAGACCAGCCTATCGTGTGGTGCTTGCGGATTTTGTCACTGTGGAAGATGGTACGGGATTAGTCCATATCGCGCCTGCTTTCGGCGAAGACGATATGAATATTGGCTTAGAGGAGGACCTGCCCGTTATCATGACTGTTGCTCCGAATGGCGCCTTCATTTCCGAAGTTCGTCCTTGGGCAGGTCGATTTGTAAAAGATGCTGACCCATTCATCATTGAAGATTTAGAGAATAGAGGCTTGCTGTATAAAACTGCACAATACGAACATACTTACCCGTTTTGCTGGCGCTGTTCAACACCTCTGCTGTATTATGCGCGCCCAACATGGTATATCCGTACGAGTGAACTAAAGGATAAACTCGTTAATCTGAACCAGGAAATAAATTGGTATCCTGACCATATAAAAGATGGACGCTTTGGGAATTGGCTCGAAAACAATATTGACTGGGCGCTTGGCCGTGAAAGATATTGGGGTACCCCTTTACCGGTTTGGGAATGTGAAGAATGCGGTGAGCAAATTTGTGTGGGGTCGGTAGCAGAATTAGCTGAAAAAACAGGAAAAGACCTAACCGGATTAGACCTCCATCGTCCGCATGTGGATGAGATCGAATTTTCATGTGAAGAATGTGGAAAAACGATGAGACGAGTTCCTGAGCTAATTGATGTATGGTTTGACTCCGGCTCAATGCCGGTCGCTCAATGGCACTATCCATTCGAGAATGAACAGGAATTCAAAAATCAATTTCCAGCAGATTACATCTGTGAAGCAGTTGATCAAACACGCGGATGGTTCTATTCTCTGCATGCCATCGCTACTTTATTGTTCGGAGAGCCTTCGTTTAAAAATGTTATTTGTCTTGGATTGATCCTCGATGGTGAAGGACAGAAGATGTCCAAGTCAAAAGGAAATGTTGTCGATCCCTGGGAGGTATTGAACAAAATGGGCGCAGACGCGATGCGCTGGTATCTGTACACCGCCAGCCCACCTGGACAGGAGCGCCGGTTTTCGAGCGATTTGGTTTCAGAAGTTCTGCGTAACTTTACGTTGACTCTCTGGAACACCTACTCGTTCTTCGTGACATATGCGAATATCGACCAGTGGACAATGGACCAGAATAAGAAAGTGCAATACTCGAAGCTTGACCGTTGGCTTTTGGCTGAGTTGCATGCCTTAGTGCGTGATATTACTGATTCACTGGAAAATTACGATGTACTGGGAGCAACACGCCCAATTGAAAAATTTGTTGATCATCTCTCGAATTGGTATTTACGGCGCTCTCGAAGACGCTTTTGGAAGAGTGAGTCCGATGATGATAAGTATGCTGCCTATGCTACATTGTATGAGGCATTGGTTACTATCAGCAAACTTTTAGCACCGACCATGCCGTTCATTGCTGAGGAGATATATTCCAACCTTGTCCATGGTGTCAAAAAGGATGCGCCTATTTCGGTGCATATGACAGACTGGCCTGAATTCGATCAGGATTTTATTAATCAACCCATGGTTGATGAAATGAACCTGGTAATGAAATTGGTATCATTGGGTCATGCAGCAAGGAATCAATCCGGCATTAAAGTTCGCCAGCCCCTGCAGGAGGTCGCATTTACAACCAGCAAACCAACTGAAAGCGAAATTATTCAGCAATATGAAGAACTTTTTCAGGATGAATTGAATGTGAAGACTGTCAGGATATTGAGTGCTGCTGGCGAAGCGACATCCTATGAGTTGGTACCGCTGCCAAAACAGTTAGGTCAGAAATATAAGAGTGAATTTCCAGGGATCAAAGCGGCAATTCTTGCGCTGGATCCCGATCAATATGCAATCAAAATTCTTGAAGGGCAGAGTTTTGAATTAAAGTTGGCAGATGAAGTCTTGGAGATTCTTCCTGATGAAGTTGAAGTTCGTATGCAGGCAAAAAAAGGCTTTGTCGTTGCGTCAGAAGGCGCTTATTTAGCCGCGCTGGTTACAGAAATTACACCTGAATTACGTGATGAAGGATTAGCAAGGGAACTTGTCAGACGTGTGCAGGAGGCAAGAAAGCAAGCGGGTTTTGATATTTCAGACCGGATTAAGGTATATTACACGGCTTCCGCTGGACTGGAAAAAGCTATCACGGAACACAGCGAGTACATTATGCTGGAAACCCTTGCAGTGGAAATGGAAAAGGATAATAATCCTGAAACTCTGCCTAATGCCAGTGAAGACTTTGACGGAGAAACAGTCGCAATTTGGGTTGAGAAAGTGTAGTTTCTGGATCAAGAACCAGCTGCCCATCATGGTTGAAATTCCGCCAAGTGTCGGCGTTTATGTTGTCATATTTTGTTTGAAACATAATACAGATTTAGTAATCGGGAGTTTAGGAAGTCAATCGTTTAATAAAGGGTTTTATCTGTATAGTGGCAGCGCAAAGGGTTTGGGTGGACTGAATCGTAGACTGAAAAGACACTTAAAGCGAAATACAAACATTTTTTGGCATATTGATTATCTAAAGAAACATTGTCAAACTGACAGGATTTGGTATCTGGTAACAGACAAATCAACGGAATGTGATCTGGCACAAAGCATTGGATGTCAAAAAGGAGTTTCTTTTTACACGAAGCGTTTTGGTGCCAGCGATTGTAGATCTGGTTGTTTTTCGCATTTGCTTTACGCGCCATCATCCAGCAACTTAGACTTGATATATCGAGGTGTGAAAAAATCATTCCCTTTATTAAATCAAGTGATGGTGATGTGACCGGACTAAATACGATAGAATTGTCAGATATTTTATGGAGATGAACTTGAGAAAAAAAGTCAAAAGTTATTTATTTCTTTTTCCTGTTGCAATATTAGTTATTGTCCTGGACCAATGGACAAAATCCATTATCCGTTCTAATTTGGCTTTTGGAGAGATCTGGTCACCATGGGATTGGCTTACGCCTTATGCCAGATTTGTCCATTGGTATAACACTGGCGTTGCATTTGGTATGTTTCAGAACAACAATATACTCTTTGCGATTCTTGTCAGCATCATTGCATTGATCATTGTTATTTACTACCCATCCCTGACCGAAGAAGATTGGTATCTTCGTGTGGCATTAAGCCTCCAATTGGGAGGGGCTGTGGGTAATCTCATCGATCGTTTGACGGTAGGGCATGTAACAGATTTCATTTCCGTAGGTAATTTCGCGGTATTCAATATTGCAGACGCCTGTGTGACAATCGGTGTGGGCGTTATGATTTTAGGCATGTGGCTGCAGGAAAGAAGGATCAAGCGGGAAAAAGACCTTGAAGCACTTTCTGAAGCTGAAGATAATTAGATTACCAGGCGGCTCTTGTGGATGATCGTAGAGTAATAAGATTTGATGCGGACCGCCCAATGCGATTGGATAAATTCCTGTCAAAAAAACTACCTGAACTTTCAAGGTCCAGGATCCAACAACTCATTGAACAGGGACGGGTTTCGTTAAATGGTGAAATTTCCATAAAAAAGAGCGATTTACTGGATGATGTCGATCAAGTGTTGGTGGTGACAATTCCTGAACCAGAACCGATCAGTTTACAGCCGGAAGAAATTGATCTTGATGTGATCTATGAAAATGATGATGTGATTGTGGTTAACAAACCAGCAGGCATGGTGATGCATCCTTCGCCGGGGCATCATAGCGGTACATTGGTGCATGCGGCTTTAGGTTATGATAATTTTCTTGCTGGGATCGGGGGCAAAATGCGTCCCGGTATCGTGCATCGCCTGGATAAGGATACCTCTGGTGTTGTTTTGATCGCAAAAAATGACCATTCTCACCAATGGCTGCAGAAACAATTTAAGGAACGAGCGACAAAGAAAATTTACATCGCGCTTGTAGAAAAACATCTTCCTACCCAATCGGGAAGAATTGAAGCCCCTATCTATCGCGATCCAAATGATCGAAAAAAAATGGCTATTGCACCACAAGATAAAGGAAAAAGCGCTGTTTCAATCTACCGGACTATTGAGAAAATCAAAAAATTCAGTTTATTAGAAGTACAGATATTGACGGGGCGTACACACCAGATTCGTGTCCATCTCGCATCACTTGGCTCGCCGATTGTTGGGGATACCACTTATGGATATTCAACACCTTCTATAGAGATAAACAGACAATTTCTGCACGCAAAATCAATACAAATTTGTTTGCCCAATAGTGATGTGATGACACAGTTTGTGGCGAACCTTCCCCTTGAGCTGCAAACCATAATAAATCATTTAAAACAATAAGGAGAATTGACATGGCATTTGAAAACGGAATAATTGATTTTCGATCGGATACAGTCACGCATCCGACAGCAAGGATGCGAAAAGCGATGGCTTCTGCTAAAGTGGGTGATGATGTGTATGGGGAGGACCCAACCATAAACCAGTTGGAATCATTATCGGCACAAATATTGGGTAAAGAAGCAGCGCTCTTCACTGCCTCAGGAACGATGGGTAATTTAATCGCTGTTCTTACGCATTGCGCGCGCGGGGATGAAGCCGTGATGGGGACACAGGGCCATACATTTCTTCATGAGGTAGGTGGGATGGCAGCTTTAGGTGGTGTTTTCCCTCACATGATACCAAGCAAGGCAAACGGTACGATGGATCTAAATAAAGTAAAGAACGCTATTCGAGAGGAGGATATCCATCATCCTGAAACCAGATTGGTTATCGTGGAAAACACACAGAATGCGTGCGGTGGTATTCCAATACCCGCAAAATATATGCAGGAGTTGTCGGATTTACTTGATCCTATGGATATCCGATTACATGTTGACGGCGCACGTATCTTTAATGCAGGTGTCGCACTCAATAAGCCTGCAAAAAAACTGGTCGAAAATGCCGATTCGATCATGTTTTGTTTAAGCAAGGGTTTATGCGCACCCGTCGGATCCATGCTATGTGGGTCACATAATTTCATTCGCCGTGCACGAAAGATTCGCAAGCAGCTGGGTGGCGGGATGCGGCAGGCGGGAATAATTGCGGCTGCGGGAATTGTTGCGCTTGAATCGATGATTGATCGTTTGGCAGAGGATCATCATAGAGCAAAAATGCTGTCAGAAGCCATATCAGAAATTAACGGTTTATCGTTGGAAAAAGGAGAGGCGCAAACCAATATGGTCTACGTGGCAATTGCCAATGATCATGCCGTGGATGCCGATGAACTGGTACAAACTTGCAGCGACCGGGGTATCTTAATCGGCAAATCGGGATCGCGAAGCTTTAGATTTGTCACACATTACTGGATAACTGATGAGGATATTGAAAAATTAATTTCGGTACTCAAAGCCGCAATGTCCTGATTATGATGTCTGTTGGATTTGTGCGATTTTGTTATAATCTGAATCAATACCATTAAAAAAATAATGGAGGAAGCATGTCAGAATTTGTTACTCTGGAGATGATCGATGAAGCTGTTTCTGCAATTAGGTCGCAAACTGACCGGGAACCAAAAATCGGGTTGATTCTTGGGTCAGGTTTAGGCGATCTGGCTGAATCCGTTTCACCAGCAGACCATATTCACTACAGCAAGATCCCAAACTGGCCGCAGTCTACGATTGTAGGGCATAAAGGCCGGCTGGTGATAGGAGATTTAGAAGATCAGCCAGTTCTCATTATGCAGGGAAGAGCACACTACTATGAAGGATATCCCATGACTCTGGTCGGGTTTCCAGTGCGGGTGATGATTCGCCTTGGTATAGAAGTGTTGGTTGTCACAAATGCCGCAGGTGCAGTGAACCCGGATTATGAACCAGGCGATGTCATGTTGATAAACGATCATATCAGCCTGGTAGCAATGACTGGGTTAAATCCGTTACGCGGTCCGAACATCGATGAATTTGGTGAACGTTTTCCGGATATGAGCCAACAATACAATCCCGACCTTTTAAAAACTGCCCGAGCTGCCGCAAAAGAGAAAAAAATTTCTGTTCGCGAAGGGGTTTACATTTGTCTGGCGGGACCATCTTTTGAATCTCCCGCTGACCTCAGATTCTTGCGCGGAATTGGTGTGGATGCGGTTGGGATGTCCACGGTTCCTGAGGTGATAACAGCACACCATGGTGGTATAAAGGTTTTGGGAATGTCAGGGATTAGTAACAAAGCAAATTTGGATGGATCCACTGTAACTACGCATGAGGAAGTCCTGGAAGCCGGGAAAATTCTCGTTCCAAAGATGGACGCCATTATTCGCGGAGTGATAAACAAGCTTTAACAACTTGTTGAACAAAGAATAAAGTGGAAGAAATAATCCGATTCGTAGTTAATTACGAAATGGGGATATACCTCATTTTGGGTGTGGTTTTCATCATTAATCTACAAAAGTTGGTCAGGGCATTGATCAGCAAACGAAAAGCAACCTTTGGGTTAGAGAAAGAAGTTGCGCAAAAGAGTATTCGATCCGCGATCACATTTCTTTCACTGGTTGGTTTATTTGCGATTTCAAATTTCATTCTTGTGTCAATTGCGTCAATACAATTTCCCGGTATTGCACAATTATCAACCCCTACGGTTGATATGGTTGCGACGGATGCCCCATTGATGGAAGATGTTACAACGCCAGATCCGGCGGATGAAGAACAGTCAGCTACGCAAACTGCGATTGCACTGACGGGATGCATTCCGGAGGTTTTAGAGTGGAAAAATCCAACAGATGGCGCTGAAATTGAGGGCTCGATTGAGTTGAGTGGGACTGTAAATGTTCCAAATATGGGCTTTTATAAATATGAATATCGATATCAAACGGATACGATCTGGACCCCGATTTCTGCGGGAAATGTCCCGGTGGTGGATGGTCCGTTTGGTGGAATTTGGAATACCGAAGAAATAACTCCGGGTATTTATTATCTGCGGCTTGTTGTTTCAGATAATGTCAATAACTTGTTGGAACCCTGTGAAATTCAAGTAAAGGTGTTAGCACAGTAAACATGACCATCAAAATACAAATACGACGAGGCGTTAGGCCGGATGTTGAGATCATAAAAAACTTTGATCATTCCATAAAAACATCGCGCGTTTGGCAAATGCAATTCAATGAACAACAAAATGAGATCAGCACTCGCTTCGTTCAGACGGATCTCCCTCGAGATATGAAGGTTTTATATCCGCGTTCTGCGGAATTAATTGAAACGCTCTGGGGTGATTTCGCTTCCATTTTTATGGCATGTGTTGACCAGTCACCGATTGGATATCTCACGCTTCGAGCGATGTTTGCTCCCGATCTCGTGTGGATTAAAGATATTGTTATTGATACGAATTGGCGGCGAAAAGGGGTAGCCTCCCGTCTTATCGAAACGGCAATCGACTGGAGTGAGGAGCGCGCAATAAAGCGCATTCAAATGGAAATGTCTTCAAAAAATTATCCAGCCATCTCGCTGGCAAAAAAAATGAAGTTTGAATTTTCCGGATTTAATGACAATTTTTATTGGAACAAAGATATTGCATTATTTTTTACGCGTGATATCAAGAAAAGGTTAAGTGGATAGTTCAGCATTTTTTCTAAAAACAATAAGTGACATTTTTACGGCTGGTGGTGCCATCACAGCATTTTCCTTGTTGATATATGTGGTTACTTTCCAGATTAAAGACCTTGTTACCAGGACTTACACTATTTTGCTTGCGTGTGTGGTTGTAATTCTTGGTACAGATGCTTTTTTCACAACAACAATTAATCCAGGAGAACTTAGCTTTCTTTTGCGGTTGCAATATATCGGGCTGATCATTGTGCCAACTGCATATTTTTATTTTTCCAACGCTCTGTTGTCGCTGACTGGCAAACCAAGTCAAGGAAAAAGAACGGTTTTTGGGATTATTACGATAGGCGTCAGTCTTGTTTTCATCTATCTGAATTTTACTGGGAAATTATATTCAGATATTGCCATTGATAATTCACCGGTACCGAACATACAGCGAACGATGTTTTTTGATGTTTTCACGGGTTATTTCATTATTGTTTTGGTTGCTGTTTGGTATAACTTTGTTCGTGCAGTGCAGCGTACGGCCAGTAAAAAAAGCAAGCGCCGCATGATTTATTTAGTAATAGCCGCGTTTGGCCCAGCTTTAGGGTCGTTTCCTTACTTGCTTTACGGGTCTTCAATCATTCAGATTTACCCCAGCCTGTTCTGGCTGATATCGATCATTGCTTATCTATTGATATCTATTTCAATTATTGCCATGACCTATACCGTTTCATTTTTTGGTTTGCCCTGGCCGGATCGTTTAATCAAGAGCAGATTGTTAAAGTGGATAATGCGAGGTCCAGCAACAGCAATACTGACCCTGGGTGTAACGACTATTATTTCACGCCTGGGTGCACAATATAACCTGGACCTATCGGCGTTTGAAATCCTGGGAATGGTTGCCACAATTGTGATATTTGAATTTTCGGTGACAATCTTTGCCCCATATTGGGAACGTATATTATTTTTTGGCGATGAAAAAAACGAGTTGGAAAAGATTAGACAATTAGAAAACAAATTGCTTACAAAAAATGATCTACAGCATCTTTTGGAATTGATACTGGCTTCTTTTTGTGACATGCTTCAAACAAAGAACGCTGCTATCTATGAAATTTTAGACGGTAGCATTGGAAAAAAAATAGCAGATATCGGACAGATAGGTACGCCGCTTGAATTCAATGCAACTGAAATTGATTTCAATAAATCGGATGATTCACAAATCCTCCTATATCGAACACTCAAACAGGATTTGATTTTTCCTATTTATCAATCTATTGGTGAAGTCACAAATCTCCTTGGAATTCTACATTGTCCTGGTAGCCGACATATTGATCTCAATGATGAGAAGCAGGAGAATCTGAAGCAGCTAGTTTCCAGAGCTTCAATGGTTTTGTATGATCGGAAACAACAGGAGAACATCATCAATTCTCTGGAGATATTTACACCACAGGTGTCAGAACTTCAAACTTTATTAGCATCCTCACGCTTTAATCAAAGTAAGATATATCGGGATGAAGATATTACTGCATCAGAAAAATTTAATAAATATGTAAAAGATGCGTTGGATCATTTCTTCGGAGGTCCGCGTTTATCACGCAGTCCATTGCTTCAATTAATTAGTGTAAAGAATCGCATCAATTTCCATAGCGAGACAGCAGTGACCGCACTGAGAGCGATCCTCCATCAGGCGATTGATCGCTTAAGACCCAATGGTGAACGTCGGCATACTAATGAATGGTTATTATTTAATATCATTGATTATAAATTTCTTGAGGGTTGGAAAGTCCGGGATCTGTGTAGAAAATTATCACTTTCTGAAGCTGATTTTTATCGCAAACAGAAGATTGCGGTCTCAGCCGTTGCGGATCAGATCATGATCATTGAACGGGAAAATAATTAATATTTTTGAATAAAAAAATATTTTGGGGAACATCTATCAATAGATTTCAGAGTGTACAATAGGTCTAAAAGGATCCGCAAACTTTATCAAGCGTATCATATTAAAACCAAATATTAAATAAAATGACAAATAGGGAGAAGCTCACATCGGAAATCTCATGGTCCAAAAAGATTTCCGCGATTATAAAAAGATTTGGCCAGGATTTTTTAGGTATTCTTCTTATTGTTTATGCTGTCTTAATTTTATTGGGGAAATTCAATATAACATCTGGAAAACTTGTCGACCGCGGGGTTGAACTTCTGTCCAAAGGATTTGGTTGGGGCGTATATCCATTGACATTGATCCTCATCTATTTTGGTTTAATGATCTTATTGAAGCATATTGAAAGGTTTCCGGGTATTAACCACTGGAAAATTATGCTTCTCGAGTTCGAATTTATATTTTTTATCGCATTGTTGTCAGCGATAGGTGGCTTTTCTGTTGAACGCGCAAATAGCGGGTTAGATGGTGGTGTTATCGGTTGGGGTGCAGCCAGGTTTTTTACGAATTTATTCGGCAGCATTCCCACGTATGTATTGCTTTACATTATTAATATTACATTTTTGCTGATCATCTTTGATCTGGCAAAAGCGATTAGAGATTTACTGGATCGTCATTTAACATCAGTATTAAATACCAACAATCAAATTGCCCTTGAGAAGAGTGTGATAAATACAGATCACCAACAATCACTAACATTGTCTGGCACAGGAATAAATGAATCATGGGATGATCGATTGCCAAGTCAAAAAACACAAGCATTACCTGACCTTGGCATTCTTGTTGATTCCTCAACAGCGATGCAGGATGAACCCTATATCCATGCAAAGGCAGTGCAAATTGAGAAAACGCTTGAAGAATTTGGTGTACCAGCTCGTGTTGCTGGATATCGTGTCGGACCGACTGTGGTTCAATATGCGATTGAACCCGGTTTTGTCGAGAAAGTTGATGATTCCGGAAGTATCGTTAAGAAAAAAGTGCGAGTTTCTCAGATCGTTAGATTGAAAAAGGATATTGCGTTGGCTTTGTCAGTTGACAGATTGCGAATCGAAGCACCAATTCCCGGCCATGCGTTTGTTGGGATTGAGATACCAAACCAGAATAGTATTCTGGTCCGATTAAAAGAAGTGCTTGCATCCGAGGTTTTCAAAAAACAAAATTCCAAGTTAGGTCTTGCTCTGGGATTAGATGTTTCTGGCACACCAGTTACAGCAGATTTGGCAAAGATGCCGCATTTATTGGTAGCTGGAACGACGGGATCCGGAAAGTCAGTTTGCATCATATCCATCATTACTTGCCTCGTGATGAACAATACCCCAGAAGAATTGCAGTTGGCAATTCTTGACCCAAAAATGGTTGAACTGATTCGGTTTAATGGATTGCCGCATCTCATGGGAAAAGTTGAAACACAGATTGATCGCATGCTTGCGGTTCTTGCCTGGGCGATTAAAGAGATGGAAGATCGATATAAAAAATTGGAACAGGTCAACGCCCGAGACCTGGATGGTTATAACCAAAAAATGGCCAGAAGGGGAGAAGAGCGTTTACCGAAGATTGTTATTGTGATCGATGAATTAGCCGATCTGATGCTCAATGAATCAGAAAAAACGGAATCCTATCTGGTTCGAATAGCGCAAATGGCGCGGGCAGTAGGCATTCATCTTGTGGTTGCAACCCAAAGACCCAGTACAGATATTGTTACGGGTTTGATAAAAGCAAATTTCCCGGCGCGCATGTCCTTTATGATGGCTTCTGCAACGGATTCACGAGTTATCCTGGATGCTAATGGTGCCGAATCGCTAATGGGAAGGGGAGATATGCTTTTCCTTGATCCTGAAACTGCGGGATTAAGAAGAGCGCAATGTGTCATTGTGGATGATAGAGAAATTGAAGCCATCATCAATCATTGGCAAACTCAGATTACGGAGGAGAAAAGTGCGATGGATCAAATTCCGCCATGGGAAAAATTAGTCGAAGAACAGTCCACATCGGAAGATGATTATTTTACGGATGCAGTCGATCTTATTCGAGAGGATGGATACGCATCTACTTCCCGGCTCCAGCGAAAACTCCACATTGGATTCCCAAGAGCAGCTCGCTTGATGGATGAATTAGAGGATGCAGGAGTTGTGGGACCGCAGGAAACCGGTGGGCGGGTTCGAGATGTGTTGTTGGACCCAGAAGATGAAGAAGATCAAAATATCACGCGATCTAACTTTGAGGAATAGGTATTAATATGACGCTCACGGATCATTTACGTAAAATCCTGAATGGTATGATCGAAAAAGTCTCTTCATTTATTATTGATTTGGGTTTGTCGGCTAATCATATTACGGTGATTGGGCTGTTGGGAAATATTTCTGCGGCCTTTCTATTGGCACGTGGATTTCTTGTCGCAGGGGGCATCACGGCGGGGTTTAATTGTATATTTGATGGCTTAGATGGGACAATTGCCGCGAAAACCAGTACCCAGTCAAAATTTGGCGCATTCCTGGATTCGACCCTTGATCGTCTCAGTGAGTATGTTCTCTTTCTCGGGATTTTTATTTATTTCCAGAATCAGGCACATCATATCGGTGTTCTGCTGACTTATTTAGCATTTGGGGGCAGTGTGCTGGTTTCATATATCCGTGCTAAAGGCGAGAGTCTTGGTGTTGTTATAAAGCGGGGAATGCTCACCCGTGTGGAAAGATTAATCGTTCTGGTATTGAGTTTGCTGATTGGATATCCCATTTTCGGACTATTGATCATTGCGGTGATCGGAAACTTAACGATACTTCAGCGGTTTATGATCGCCCGAAAAA
>Ga0180434_10004898_pt1 | contig 16051 bp, 10 predicted proteins | sample SS_ome_7_FD_132453 | JGI IMG/M metagenome (GOLD analysis project Ga0180434, IMG submission 132453) | Hypersaline lake sediment archaeal communities from the Salton Sea, California, USA - SS_1_D_2 metaG | ecosystem: Environmental > Aquatic > Non-marine Saline and Alkaline > Hypersaline >...
CTGAGGGCTCGCGGAATCAACCGGCTCGTGATCTCGGGGCTGAACACGGCGTACTGCGTCAAGGTGTCTGCCTGGTACGGGAACGCGTTTGGCTACGAGGTCATCGTCGCCGCCGACGCGCACAGCGGAGGCGAGCCATCGCGCGCCGAGCAGTACAACACCAGATTCTGGCCGTACTACGATACGACCGTGACCGCGACCGCGGAGATCGACTTCGCGGCGCTCTGCGCGGGGGGCGAGGAGTAGTCCGGGGCACGTTGGAGCGCCCGTTTCGTAGCAGCTTCCGTTGTGGCGCCGAGCGAGAAGCCCCGGGTGGATGAAGTCACTCGAAGGCGTGCAGTGCACCTCAAGGAGGAGACTGGATGGAATCCCGAATCGCTCGGTGGGCGATCCTGATCGCTCTGGCCGTCTTGCCGGTCTATGCAGTGAGTGCGGCGGGCGAGGTCTGGGTCGATGATTTCGACGACGTCGCCAGCGGCTGGGAAGTCGCGACAAGCCCCGGGAACAGCGTGGGCTACCAGGACGGGGAGTACGAGATCCGAATCAACTCCGACTGGTGGGTGCGGGACGCGTGGTCGAGCGAGCGCGAGCCGTTCCACGGCTTCCGCGCCGAGGCGACGGCCTACTTCCAGACGGATGCCGAAGACGCGGAGCTCGGCATCTGCTGGGGCCTCGGGATCGGGAGCGTCTACTTCGCCGGGATCAAGGCGGACGGAACCTACGCAATCAGCCACATCCTCGACGGCGAGTGGCAGGAGAGCCTGGTCGACTGGACGGGGAGCCCGGCCATCCTGTCGGCGGGGGGAGTGAAGAAGCTGTCTGTCATCGTCGAGGAGGGGCGAGCCACCTTCCTCGCAAACGACACCGAACTGGCGTCGGTGCGTCTCTCGATGGAGGGACCGTACGTCGTCGGACTGTACGGCGCGACCAACGGCTCCGCGCCGGCCGTCGCTCGATTCACGCAGTTTGCCGTCGAGGGTTTCGGCGAGTCGGATACGGTGGTGGCGATCGATCTCCTCGTCGACGACTTCGACGACGAGACGACCGGGTGGGATGCGGCGAGCGACGACAACGGGCACTCGGCCTACGTCGAGGGAGGCTACGAGATCCGTACTGTCCGGATGTACGGAACGCGCGTCGCCTGGGCACCTGTCGCTGGGTCCCTCGAGGATTTCCGCGTTCGTGTCTCCGGCCTCCATCTCGAAGGGTCGCTCGAGGCGGAGTACGGCATCGTCTGGGGGACGGACGTGGGGAATGCCTACTACGCCGGCGTGACCGGCGAGGGCGAGTACTCGGTCAGGAAGACGAGCGCCGGCCTGTGGGAGGACGGACGACCGATTGACTGGACGATGAGCGACGCCGTTCGCACGGGAGAGAGGGCCAACAGCCTCGAGCTGACCGTTCGGGGACGTCGGGCGACGCTGGCGATCAACGACGGCGAGACCGTGGTCCTCGACGTGGAGACCGACGAGGCGGTTCGCGTCGGGCTGTACGTGAGTTCGCACAGCTTCTCGCCGGCCGCCGCTCGCTTCACGCGGTTCGAAGTCGCGGAGCTGCCCACACCGGAGGCGCCGGCGATCGTCGTCGACGAGTTCGACGACGCGTCGAGCGGCTGGCTTGTGCAAGACGACTTCCTCAGCGCCGGGCGGTACGAGGAGGGCGACTACGTGATGGAGATCAAGCGAAGAGCTTGGATCCGGGAGAGCTGGGCGCCGATCCAGGATCGGTTCGAGCGGTTCCGCGCCGAGGTGACCGGGACCGTCTTCGCGGAGCCGGTCCAGACCCCTTCCCACGCGCCGTCGATGGGCATCTGCTTCAGTCCCGGCGGGGGGATCATCAACGAGATCGACGTGCAGATCCCTGCCGACACAGCGTACTACTTCTCCGTCACGACCAGCGGCGGGTTCTTGGTCGCAAACACGATCAACCGAGAGTGGCCCGACGGTCCGGTAGAATGGACGGAGACCTCGACCATTCGTCCGGCGGGGGAGCCGAACACCATCGCCGTCGTCGTCGAGGACCAGCTGGCGCGCTGCTTCATCAACGGAGAAGAGGTGACGTCGTTCGAGGTCGCCTTCGAAGGACCCTACTACGTGGGCACGCATGCATTCACTTCGTCTGCCCCCACTCTGATCGCTCGCGTCACCCGGTTCGAGGTCGAGGATCTGGGCGCCGGCGTTTCGAGGGCGGTCTCCGCTGCGCGCGCCGCTCTCGAGGGACTCCCGTTCGATGAGTTCGTCGAGGTGTCGTACCGTCTCCACGCGTTGCGGGAGCCGCAGCATGTCGCCACGATGGGTCTTGCGGCGGAGTTCGGCATCCGCAACGACGGCCTCGACGACTACTCGTACGCGTACGTCCACGACACGTTCGCGATCGAAGCGTTGATTCTCGACACGCTTCACTCGTACGACCCTGCCGTGCTGACGCCCGATCAGCGGATCGTCTACGCCATCTGCGACTGGTATTGGGATGACGTCGTTCGCGGCCAGGCGTTCTACGAGTACGACCACCTGGTGCACTCGATGGCAGCGTTCAACGCGATTGGCTACCTGGAGTACGTGCTCAACGACGCGCACCCGTTCACCTGCGAGGCGGACGTGGCAGACTACGTCGCCCGCCTGCAGCGCGTCGGAGCGCAGATCGACCAGCTGACGGCGGAGATGGATCGTCGGATGGAACTCGGAATCGCGCCTCCTCGCCGCACGCTCGAGGGGGTCCTTCCGGCGCTCGAACGGTCGACGACCGTTCCGGCGGAGGGACACCCCTTCTACAAGACGCTCGCAGCGAAGGCATCAGCGGTCGAGGGGCTCTCGAGCACGGATCTCGAGGGGTATCTGTTGCTCGGTGCGCTCGCCGTCGAACTCGTCGTCCAGCCCGCCTACCAGCGGCTGCACGACACCGTCGCCTGGCTCGCCGAGTCCGCCCCTGAGTCGATCTCGCTCGGTGCCCTGCCGGGAGGTGACGAGGCGTACGCGTACATGCTTCGACATCACACGCAGACGGAGCTGACCGCGGCCGAGATTCACGAGTTGGGGCTCCAACAGGTCGCTCGGGTGCAGGACGAGATTCGCCGGGAGGCGGAAGCTGCCGGGATCGAGGACACGAGCTCGATGCTCGCGATCTTCGAGGCCGTCAACGCGTTGAGCGATGCCGTGCGAGGTCAGGAGGCGCTCGACTACACCACGCAGCTGATCCGCGATGCGGAAAGGCTCGTGATCGAATCGGGCGCGTTCTCTGCGTTGTCGGACGCTCAAGTGATTGTGGAAGGCGCCTCGGTCGGCGGGTTCTACAGCCCCGCCTCTCTCGACGGATCGCGCCCGGCCAAATTCCTCGTCACGACGGGCGGCGCGACGGAGTTCTACCGGATGGCGACCGTGGCCTACCACGAGGCGATTCCCGGCCACCACCTGCAGGTGGCGTCGGCGCAGGAGATGGATCTACCGCTCATCTGCCGCGACATCGTGTTGAACGGATTCGTGGAGGGCTGGGCGCTCTACGCCGAGCGCCTGATGAGCGAGCTCGGGGCGTTCGACGATGATCCCCTCGGGAATCTCGGCCGTCTTCAGCTGGAGCTGATGCGAGCAGTGCGACTCGTCGTGGACACCGGAATCCACGCGCTCGGGTGGACCTACGACGATGCGGTCGCCTACGTGATGGAGAGCGTCGGCGAGTCGGAGGGCGCGGGGGTCTACCGCGTGACGCGCTACACGGTCGTCCCCGGGCAGGCGACGGCGTACATGGTCGGACTGCTCGAGATCCTCGATCTCCGCGAACTCGCACGCGAAGTGCTCGGGGAAACGTTCGACCTGGCGGAGTTTCACGACGTCATCCTAGGCCATGGCAACGTGCCGCTTCCGCTCCTGCGGGATCTCGTCGAGACGTGGATCGCAGAGAAGCAGGGCTGAGTTTTAGCGGAAGGGCCCGTCGGCGGGTGCGCGCCAGCCGAACGGCCGAGCTCGCCGACGAGCTGCTTCCCATAAAGGGCAGGCCTGGGCGCTAGCTTGCCGCGGACTCCGGGTCCGACTCGCAGTCGGGAAGGAGTGTCTCGATCTCGCGGATCGGGCGGAACAGATAGGCTCCGACTGTCGCGATGGCGCCGAGGATGCCGAAGACGACGAACATCAGACCCATGCCCGCGCCGGGTCCGGTCCCGACGAGGGGCGCAAGTCCGCGGGCGAGCGGAGAGACTCCGCGCATCAGGGGCTCGAAGACCCGATCGGCGAGGATCCCGCCGAGTGGGAGGGCGATGGCCCCTCCGATTTGGCCGATCATGATCCGCGCCGAGAAGACACGGCCCTGTACGTGCGCGGGGACCTTCGTCTGCCAGATCGAGTGACTCGATCCGCTGGCGATCGGGATCGTCAGAGACGTGAGGAACGCGCCCACCCCCCAGACCGGCAGACTCCGGCCGATGCCGATCATCGTCTGGCCGATGAGCGTCGAGAGCAGCACGCTGCCGAGTAGGGTGAGAACCCTTCGCCTCGGCCCGCCCCAGGCGGCGAGGAGGAGGCCGCCGGCGACGCTCCCGACACCGAAAAGCATCTGCACCGTACCGAGTGCGAGTTCGTTGCTCCCCGTTCGCGCGAGGATCATCGGTGCGAGAACCCCGCCGGCAAATGACAACAGGAAGTTGACGAGCAGGAAGTAGAGGAGAAGGCCGATCAGACTCGGGCGTGCGAAGATGTAGCGAAACCCGAACAGGCTGTCAGAAAGGAGCGACGGGCGGCGCCCGTCGGCCGACGGCGCGGCGGGCGGTTGAGGGATGCGAACGACCAGAAGCGCCCCGACGGCGAACAGGAACGTCACGATGTCGATCGTCATGATCCCGCCGATGTCGAGGAACGCGAGCAGGGCCCCGGCCGCCATCGGAGCGAAGACCGTCGGGATCGAGCGGATCATCCCGAACAGCGCGTTCGCCCGGGTGAGTTGCGCCTTGGGAATCATCATCGTGATCGACGCGGTGTACGCCGGGAACTGGAATGCCTGGAAGGCTCCGGAGAACGCCGCGGCGACGTAGAGGTGCCAGATCTCGAGCGCTCCGAGCTTGAACAGAATGAAGATCGCCACGGTGGAGAGGCCGGCGCCGAGGTCGCTGGCGATCATCACGCGCTTTCGGTTCCAGCGATCGATGAGCGCGCCGGCGATCGGGCTCAGAGCGACCATCGGGAAGAACGCACAGAACCCGACGAGGGCGAGCGCTTCGGCACGGCCGGTCACCTGCCACGCCCAGATGGTCAGTGCGAACGACGTCATTCCCGATCCGAGCAACGAGACGACTTGCCCGAGCCAGACGATCGTGAACCCGACCATCCCCGAGAATCGCGATCTCATCCGGTCAGCCTCCTCGCTGATGGGGCCCTCACGTCGTCAGCGCGTCTGGATCTGTCAAGCGTCTGTCGCTTACCGCCCTCAGGCGGTTCAAGAAAGCCGGCGAGTTACCAGGCGTCGGCCAAGATCAGCCTGCCAGCAGCGAAACGAGCGTCACCCCGGCGAGGACGAGCGCCCCGCCTACGAGGACCCGCTTCGTCAGCCGTTCGCCGAGGATGACGACGCCGAACAGAACGGTGAACAGGAGCGCGAGTCCCCACAGCGGGGAGAGCGCGCTCGCTTCGACCCGCTGCAGCGCAGTCAGCCAGAGGATCCACGACAGGAACAGCCCGAAGAAGGACGAGGCGAAGACAAGCCAGAACGTCCGGGCCGTGAATCGGATCCGTCCTGCGCGAAGGCCGGGAAGTGCGGCCACCGTCCACCAGACCGTGGCACCGCACGTGAACAAGAAGTGGTACTCGATCGGACTCATCCCGTGGGCGAGGCAGTACTTCGACGGAACGGCGGCGGTGAATCCCCACAACACGCCGGCGCCGAGCGCGGCGAGGCGTGCGAGGATACGCCGACCGTCGGCGTTGGCTTCGCCGCGTCCCCGGCGCACGAGGAAGTAGGCACCGCCGATCACGAGGCCTCCCGCGCCGAACGTGAACCAGCGCGCCGGTTCGCCGAGAACGAGGACCGAGCTGACGACGCCCCAGAACGGGTTCGTGTTCGACAGGATCGTCGACTCGTGAAGCGACCCGTGGGCGAGCGCGTAGTAGAAGAGGGCCGTGCCGACGAACGTGTTGAGGAGGCTCCCCCCGAGCGCGATCAGAATGAGAACGGGCGACGCGAACGTGAGACTGTTCGTCAGCAGCGCGAACGGAACGATGAACAGGAGGCCGATCCACGGGCGGAGGAAGCCGAAGCCGACCCAGTTCATCCGGTCGACGCCGAGCTTCATCAGCACCCACGTCAGCGCCCAACAGAGGGTCGCGCCGACGGTGAGTCCGATCGTCTCTAGGCTCACGACTTGCCTCCTGTCAATGCACAACGTTCACGGAGCCGGGCCGCTCGATACGAGTGTGAAGACCGGCTCCGCGAGCCTCGGACGTGCTACCGCTTGACGAAGATCGTGCCTTTCCCGGTGAACGTGCTCGTCCCGTCCGTTGCCGTGACGACGTAGAGGTAGGCGCCGTTGGCGACCGGGCGGCAGGGAGCGCCGACCGTGCCGTCCCAGACGATCCCGGTGACGTTCGCCCGCTCTTCGGCCCAGACGATCTTCCCGGCCAGGTCGTACACCGTCACTGACATCGTGCTCGCGATGCCGCTTCCCTCGAAGCCGAACGCGGTTTCGATTGCGAACGGGTTCGGCGCAGCGAAGAACCGAACGACGTCGAGGGCGCTGGCGACGATCGAGATCGTGTCGGAACTCTGGTCGGTCGAGTCGGTCGGGTCGGTGTACGTCGCCATCAGCTCGGTCCCCGCGACGAGGTCGAGATCGAGGCCGTCGGTCCGGAAGGTGTCGCCGGGGGCGAAGGTCTGAGCGTCGTACCAGATACCAAGATCGTAGGTCTGACCGTCGATTGCGACTGCATCGGCGAGGGCAGATTCACCTACATGACTCGGATCGACGACCTTGACGTAGACCGTGTCCGCGTCGGTGTAGGTGGAGACTTCGCTGCCGTCCGCGTCGACGAACGCCGTCGTCGACTGCTGCGTCGGAGTCGGTCCGCCGCCACCGATCCCGACCTTGATCGAGATCCAAGCGGAGTCGGAGTGGTTCGACGGATCCTGGTAGACGGCGACGACTGTGTCTCCCGGGAGGACGGCCAGTGTGGGCACGCAGTCGTCATAGATCGAGACGAGATCGATACAGATCACACTGACGAAGTCACCGGTTGAGGCGCCCGTCTCGAGGAGATCCGTCCCCGCCCATCGGCCGTTCCGCGGATTGAGCACGTACACCTTCGCCGCGCCGTCGTCGATGTCGTCGTACGGGTTGGGGGAATCGTTGAAGATGTTCGTGTCGCCGAGGAGCTCGTTGACCGGGTGGGTCTGGGCCGGTTGGAAGCCGCAGATGAATTCGTTCAAGGGGAGCGGTCCGAACGGGAAGTTCTGTCCGCCGTCCCAGAAGGCGTCGATCCGCTCGCGGCGCAGAATGTCCTCATCCTGATCCGGATCGAGCACTTCAACGAAGACGCAGTCGGAGTTCACGTATCCCGCAACTCGGCTTCCCTGACGATCGAGGAACCACATCAGCGTTCGATCGCCGTCGTAGACCTGCGTGTCACCGATCGACATCAGATCGAACGACACGTCGTTGCCGACCCGGATGCGCTCGATGCGCGGCCCGGAATAGGCGGTCGTCGTGTCGCTGTCCGCCAGCCCGAAGTACCCGTTGTCCCCTTCCATGTACTGGACGTCGTTGTAGCGAACGTAGACCTCGTCCTCGTTGAAGACCTCGAGCCGCCAGTTGTCGAGAACGAGCTGGTACCCGCCGATGAGGTTCGGCAGGCCGACGCCGAGTGCGTCCCATGTTGGCAGGAGGGCCATTCCGGCGTGGGAGAAGAAGACCGGCGAGTTGGAAGAGGTCTCGTCGAGAACCCAGAACTCCCCGTCGTCCTCCTCGTGTGGATCACAGAGGTGAACGATCATCTTCTCCGGGCAGCACGGATCGACGTTCGCGTTCGCATCGATCACTTCGACATAGACGGGATCGCGGCCGATCCAGTAGATCTCCTTGGAGCTTCTCGAAGCGTCGGTGAAGTAGGTGATCGAGTGCTGCCGTTCCTCGATGTACGCCGTCGCCAGCTTGAAATCATCCTCGTCATTCGGATCGAGGTAGTAGGCGACGAGGACGTCACGTACGTCGAGGCTGTCGAACCCGAGATCGTCGAGGATGCTGTTCAGATTCAGCTGGAAGACGCCGGTGTTGACGCCCGTCTCCTGTGCGTAGAAGGAGACCGCGGTGATTCCGTCGGCACTGGCCGTGTCGAACAACTGCTTGTGGATCCCGAGGTCATCGACGCCGACCTTCGGGTACTGAACGTAGTAGCGGCCGTCCTGTGCCCCTTCGTTACCGAAGTCGTTCTTCTCGGCGTTGTAGATGTTGAACCATCGAATCGGCCGATACGGGCCGACAACGCCTGTTGCGCCGTTCACGCCGCCGGTTCTCTTGAGCATGCAGAAGTTGTTAGGGCTATCGTGAGTCTGGAGCGTCGGTGTTTGAGGTGTGCCCGCCGGGTTCCATCCTCCCGGGTTCACCAGAATGAAGATCGGGATGAACTCCACGTCGTTGCAGCTCAGGTTCTCGTCCGCGTCCTCGACCGTGATCGTCGCCGAGGCGTTTGCGTCCGCGTAGATTTCGAGATCCCACGCGATCGTCGCTTCGACGTCGACGATCTTCATCATGGCGATCGCTACATCTCCCATGTCGTTCTGATCGACGTACATCCCGACCAGCGTGTCCATGTTCTCGAACCGACCGACCAGCCACTCATCGGGGTCCTCGCGCCGCTCCGTCTCCAGATCGAACGGCATCTCGTACTCGGCGAACGGCACGTCGATGAACCCGATGGCGTAGGCCAGAGGAGAGTCCCCGTTGCCGGCTGCCCCGATCCAACGCTGCATGTCGCCCTCGACGCCGGGGATGACCTTGAGCGGTACTTCCTCCTGTTCGATGTCGCAGTAGAGGTAGTTCCCCCACTTGAAGTCCGTCGGCGGCGTCGACTCAACCCCGACGACGTGGGTGCTCTTGTACTCGAGAGTGGCATCCTCGCGGGCGCCGACCCGGAATGAGCGACTGGAAACGAACAGGCCCGTGTCGGCTCCCGTCTCCTCCAAGTAGTCAGCGCCGAGCCAGCCTGCGGTGGCGCCGGGCGAATGCCCCTTGTGCGGCACGTATCCGGCGGCTCCGTACGCCTGCCCCGCCGGGCTTCCCGTTGCGTCCACGTAGCTCTTCCAGACGATCGACGCGCCCGTCTTCGGATCCATCAGCTTGACGTCCGTCCAGATCTTGTCGCGGACGTCGCAGTCGATGTTCTCGTCCGGGTCGTAGACGACGATCCAGATCGAGTCCCCCTCCTGGACGTTGGTCACGCGGTTCTGCCCGTTCTTGTCGTACGAGAAGTGGAGCTCCGCGGTGGTCGCCGATGCGACACTTCCGAAGAGCGTGAGTGCCACGAGACAGACGAGAATCCCACCGAAGGCGTGACGGATCATGATCCCCTCCCCAAGCCCGGTTCCTAGCGATCTTCACTAGCGTAAGCCGACGGGAGAGGCAAGTCAACGACCTCAGACAGCCCCTCGTCGAGTGTCCATCTCGGCCGACCCGTACAATGGCGCGTCGACTCACGAGAGGAGGCGCCGAAGGATGACCGGGAAGAACGCTGCGCAGGCGGCGCTCGTTTGCGTTGCTCTCGTGCTGTCGATCGGCGTTCTCGCGCCCGGGCAGGGCGGAATCGTCAGCCAAGGCGTCGTCGCGATCGGTGCCGACGCGTGGCATCGCGCCGGGTACGACGGGGCGGGCGTTCGCGTCGCCGTCTGGGACTTCGGCTTCCACGGGTACGAGGAGTTGCTCGGAACGGAACTCCCGCCGCGCGACCGTGTGATCGTGAAGGCGTTCGGCCTTCCGATCACGGGACTCCCCGACGAGGATCCCGAGGACGCGAGGCACGGGACGGCCGTCGCCGAGATCGTCTACGACCTCGCGCCTGGTGCGACGCTCTACCTCGTCGCGACCGACACCGAGACCGACATCGTCGACGCGCTCGAGTGGATGCTCGCGGAGTCGATCGACCTCGTTGTCGCCTCGATCTCGGTCGAGGGTTGGTGTCTCGACACCGGATCGAGCCCGTTCGAGCCGATCCTCGCGCGGATGCGCGCCGCCGGGATCCTGGTCGTCGCCTCGTCGGGCAACGAGGGTCTGTCGCACTGGCGTGGAGCGTTCGCCGATCGGGACGGGGACGGGCTCCACGAGTTTGCGCCCGGCGACGAGCGGCTCGCGGTCGAACTTCTCGAGGGCGAGACGATCGACGTCATCCTCCGCTGGGACGACCCGTGTCGTCCGTCGCCGAACGACTACATCCTGCGTCTCCTCGACCGGCGTGGGCGGGTCGTCGTCGAGAGCGACTACGACAACGCGCTCGACGGCCCGTACGAGGATCTCTACGGCGAGGCCCCCGGGGATGGGACGTACTCCCTCCAGATCGAGAAGTACGGCGGGTCGTCCGACGTCTTCCTCGACCTCGTCTGGGCGAACGGTCCCGAGTTCGAGCACGCGGTGCGTGAGGGGAGCGTCAGCTTCTCCGAGCCCGCGATCTACCCGAGCGTGCTCACCGTCGGGAGCGTCAACTGGAAGACGCTTGCACTCGAGTCGACGAGCGCCGGCGGGCCGACGCCGAACGGATGGGTCAAGCCCGATCTCGTCGCGCCGACGTGCGTCATCACCGCGAGTTACGGCGGGCACCCGTCGGAGTATGAGGAGTACGCGTGCGGATTCGAGGGGACGTCGGCCGCCGCGCCCCACGTCGCCGGTGCCGCCGCATTGGTGGCGCAGGCGTTCCCCGATTTCTCCGCCGACGAGATCCAGTCGTACCTCGAGGCCCACGCTGTCGACCTCGGTGTGCCGGGGAAGGACAACGTCTACGGCGCAGGCCGGATCCGCCTTCCCGAGCCGCCGTAGGTCCGCCGGCTCCGGTCGACCGAGAGGCGCAGCCTGGACGCGCTGTCCGAATGGACTAGACTGGACAACGTCGAGAAAGGGGGACCGGGTGACTCTCTTGATGTGGATCAAGGTGATTGCTGCCGTCGCGACGATGGCTTTCGGAGCGATGTCGATCGTCTCCCCGTCGGCCGCGGAGCGGTTCACCGGCCTGACCGCCGCCGGGCCGCGCGGGATCTCGGAGATCCGCGCCGTTCTCGGCGGGCTGTTCGTCGGGTTGGCGATTGCCGTTCTCATCTACCGTACGCCGACCGCGTTCGGCACGCTCGGGATCGGATATCTGGCAATCGCGTTCGTTCGCGCGGCATCGATCTTCGCTGATCGCGCAGGGACGCCGTCGAACTGGCTCAGCCTCGGATTCGAGGTCGTGTTCGGAATCCTGCTTCTGCTGTAGGGAAGGACGCTGTGGGGAAGGGACCGCTCGGAAGAAGGCTGCGGGTTCGAGGAGAACCTCGGGCCGCGGGGTGCCTCCGCGCTCTCGCGGGGGCGGGACTTCTCGCCGCAGTGCTCGCCACGCTGAGCGGGTGCTTCTTCCTTCCGAACGCGCGCCCCGTTGCGGCAATCGACGTCAGTCGGACGTCCGGCCCGGCGCCGCTCACCGTGTTGTTTGACGCGGCGGCGTCCTACGATCCGGACGGGACCCTGCGGACGTTCGCGTGGGATTGCGGCGACGGTTCGACGGCCGAGGGCTCGCAGATCGAGCACACGTTCACCGAGGCCGGGACCTTCTCGGTGATCCTCACCGTGACGGATCGACGGGGCGCCCGAGCGAAGGCGATGGTCTCGATCCAGGTTCGGGCGTCGAACGACTCTCCGGTGGCGATGTTCGCGATGTCGCCGTCTCCGGCGCAGACGAACCAGACGGTCTGGTTCGATGCCTCCGCATCGTACGACCCGGACGGATTCATCTTGTCGTACGCGTGGACCTTCGGTGATGGGGCCACCGGAGACGGTCGCCGGGTCAGCCACACCTACCAGGGGACGGGCACCTACGACGTGGCGCTCACCCTCGTCGACAACGACGGCGCGGAGCGGACGACGGTCATGGTCCTCGTCGTCGGAGAGGAGTCGCCCTCGGAAGGGACCATCCCGCGTCACTACGAGTGGGAGTACGGCGGGGAGCAGCAGAGCTGCGATCTCGAGATCCCGGCCGACCTCTACACCCACTACAAGACCCAGCCGCGGACCGGCCAGGCGGCCCGCGACTACGATGCCTACGTTCTCGATCCGCTCGACGACGACTACCTCGAGATCGTCACCCAGCAGATCCTCGCTGCGACGGCCGGCGACTACCACGCCGCGCTGGAGAACGCCCTCTTCTTCGTCCAGGAGTGCATCCAGTACGTCTACGACCCCTACTGGTACGAGTACCCGCGCTATCCCGTCGAGCTCCTCGTCGACGGGATCGGCGACTGCGAGGACACCGCCATCCTCTACACGAGCTTGGTCCGAACCCTCGGCCACGGCGCACTGATGGTCGTCGTCGACACCAACGCCGACGGGACGATGGACCACATGGTCGCCTGGGTACCGGTCGAGCAATCGTTCGTCAATGCGCACCCCGATCGCAGCTTCTGGACCTACCAGGGGCGGACCTACGCGTTCGCCGAGACGGCCGTCGACGGCGCCTACCTCCCTCTCGGCGTCGACCCGTGGGGGCTGACCGAATCGCAGATCGAAACGATCTACGACGTCTCTCGCGCCGATCACCATCCGCAGGTCATGCGCTACCGAGCGCCCTAGAGAGGGCGCGCAGGTCCACGTGTCGCGAGTGCGCCAGGTCGAAGAATCACCGCGACTCCATCGGTTTCCGGAGAGGAGCCTACGCGCTCGCGATGCCCGCGGAGAAGAACGTCCGGGACGCTGTCAGATCACGCCGCCGGGCGCCGCGGCGCGCGATTCCGCTTCGCGAAGCCGACCGGGTATCATCGGTCGACGCAAAGGAGGAGCCACGATGAGACGCGCAGTTGCCCTATCCCTGATCGCCCTGATCCTCGGTATCGGCCTCGGGCTCTACGGAGCGGAGGCCGAGAGAGAGCTCGTCATCTGGCAGCTCCCGCAGGCCGGGAGCCGGCCGGCCGGCGTGGCGTGGACGAAGAACACGGTCTACGCGACGCTCTACGGGGCCGACACCCTCGCCGCCCTCGACCTACGCACCGGTCGGGTCGACGAGATCCCGGTCGGCGACGGACCGTACGGGATCGTCGTTGAGGACGGGTACGTCTACGTGACCCTCTCGCTCGAGGACCGGCTCGCCGTCTTCCGTCCGACAACGGAGACGTTGCACAAGATCGCCCTGCCGACACCCGGCGGTCGGCCGGATCGCCTCATCGCCGCCCTGTGGAGCCCGAACGCGGCGCATCTCGGCATCGCCGAGCCGCGCGCCGGCCGGATCGCTCGGTTCCAGATGGCCGAGTCGGAGATCCCGGCCGGCGGAAGCGTCGAGCCGACGACCTCGCGCATTCCGCTGACCGCGTCGACGATCTACGCGCGATCGGTCTCGGTCCAGCCGCAGACCGTGCTCGTCTACCCGCTCGGGGCCGGACCGACGAGTGAGACGTTCGTCGAGACCGTGCGCGGCCCGTTCACCGAATGGCAGCTGGCGCGCGGCGGCTCCCTCGAGGACCTGAGCTTCGAGGCCTCCGGCCGATTCTGGATCGCGCGCCGCGATGCGACCCTCCTCCGCCTCGATCCGATGACGGGCGCCGCCGAGGTTTACGCGCTTCCCTTGAAGGCGCAAGCGACCCTCGTCGACGCGGCCGGCTACGGAGGCGGGATCGTCTTCTTCGACGCGCAGCGAGGGGCCCTCGGCGAGCTCGACCTCCACACCGGAAACGTCACCCTGTGGCCGCTTCCGGGCGCCCGAGACGTCGTCGCGCTCGCCTTCGACGCCGAGGATCGGATCTGGTTCGCCGACCGCGACGCCGACGTCGTCGGCTCCCTCGACCGCGACGCGAACACCTTCACCCTCTACGACCTTCCCGCCGGCTCCGGACCCGTTGCCCTCACGCCCGGACTCGACGGCCTCGACCTCTGGTTCGCCGCCCAAGACGGCAACTACATCGGCAAGCTGGGGCGGTAGAGCGAGGGGCGAGGGGGGAGGGGAGAGGGAGGAGGGAGAGGGCGATCGCGCTACGTGGCGCGATCCCCGAGCGTCGCGATGAGTGTCGTGAGCATGCGCGAGACCTCGTCCGCGGTTCTGTTCCAGCTATCGATGGCGGCCCCGCTCAAGTAGTCCAACTCGAGGGCGATGAGCATCTGGGTCTCGAGTTCCTTGAGCGATCCGCGGGCGATGCCGAGGAAGCGTCGATACTCCTTCGTCGTGAGCCGCCCGTGTCCCTCCGCGATGTTGCTCGGGATCGACACCGCAGCCCGGCGCATCTGAGACACCAAGCCATAGCGCTCATGCAGAGAGGTGTAGCAGCAACTGGGCCACCCGTCCGACGCGAGTTTCGCGCTTTCGCGAAACTCGCCCGCGCCGGGAGCCGAAGACCGCCTGGCGCGCCATCGCGCGCTGCCAAACCACCAGATCGCGATAACTCCGAACCCGCACCGGCTTCCCGCCTTCCGCCATGACCCAAAGATCTTATCTCTGCATTTACTTCCATGCAAAACCCGCTCTCGCTCATCCCTAGGTTTCCTCCCCCTCCACCCTCCACCCTCCACCCTCCACCCTCCACCCTCCACCCTCGCACTTCCCTCCTCGCCCTTCCCTTCCTCCGCTCTCTCCTCTACCCTCACTCCTCACCCCTCGCCCCTCGGTTTCGCTCCCCTCCTCCCTCACCTCTCGCTCTTCGTGCTTCCCTTGCTCTGCCCTTGCCTGTCCCCTCATCCCTACGCCCTCACCCCTCGCTCCTCGTACTTCCCTCGCTCTGCCCTTGCCTGTCCCCTCATCCCTCTCCCCTACACCCTCCTCCCTTGCAGTCCCCCCCCCTCCTCTCTCCTCGCCCCTATGTTAGACTTGGATAGGCGGTATACTGGCGCCGACGATGACTGAAGGACTTGAGACGCCAGTTCGGCATCTCAAGATGAGCCTCTCCAGAGGAGGAAACTGCTGAACGGCACGAAGCCTAGCTTCCAGCCACGCGGCAACCACACAGAGATCGCGATCCCGCGCGAGCGGATTCTTGTCACCATTCGGCGGATACGAGGTCGGAAGGTCATTCTCGACTCTGATCTGGCGACGTTGTACGGGGTTGAGACGGGTGCACTGACGCGCGCTGTTCGACGGAACGCCGATCGTTTCCCCTCGGACTTCATGTTCCAGCTCTCCAAGGACGAGTTCGATGAGCTAAGGCTCGCGTCCGGCAGTCCGAACCGATGGGGTGGACGACGGTATCCACCCTATGCGTTCACCGAGCAGGGAGTTGCGATGCTATCGGGAGTTCTGAGGAGTGCGCGGGCTGTGAGCGTCAACATCGAGATCATGCGGGCGTTCGTTCAGCTGCGGCACATCCTTGCCACACACGAGGATCTGGCGAAGAAACTCGACGACCTTGAACAGCGCTACGACGCCAAGTTCCGAGCAATCTTCGATGCGATTCGTGAGCTGATGGCTCCACCAGAGAAGCCTCCCAAGATCGGGTTCTCCGCCGAACAGAAGGAATGACCCTCGCTCCCTCCCTCCACCCTCACCCCTCACCCCTCATCCCTCGCCCTTCTGCCTTCGCCCTCATCCCTCGCTCCTCGTACTTCCCTTGCTCTGCCCTTGCCTGTCCCCTCATCCCTCTCCCCTACACCCTCCTCCCTTGCAGTTCCCCCCCCTTGCCCTCCCCCCGCCCGCAGCCGTAACATCCCTGCGAACTGTTGATTGATACGGCAGAGAGGATGTAGGAGAGTGTGACAAGCTCGGAAGGACGCTTCGTCACCGGATAGAGAACGCCCCAGAGCACCGCTCTAGGGTGTCCAGTCCCGTAGTGGTGTTAACACATCAGACCTCCTCGTGCCGTTGGTCGCGGACGGCTCCCCAGAAGATCTCGGCAGGTGTCCGTCCTTTGGTTCGGTAGCCCTGGTGCGGTC
>Ga0180434_10004899_pt1 | contig 16050 bp, 31 predicted proteins | sample SS_ome_7_FD_132453 | JGI IMG/M metagenome (GOLD analysis project Ga0180434, IMG submission 132453) | Hypersaline lake sediment archaeal communities from the Salton Sea, California, USA - SS_1_D_2 metaG | ecosystem: Environmental > Aquatic > Non-marine Saline and Alkaline > Hypersaline >...
ATTATCACTTCTATTGATCTACTCAAGCTTTTTTTGAATTATTAGCACCTATTTAGAATTATTATCATTTGTTTGGTCATTTTGACGAATAATCGTATGATTTTTAATTTCAAATGAAATATCTGTTATATAAATGATGGTTAGTGGTGGTTAGTGGTAAGAAGTGGAGACATGTGGGTCAAAGTGGTAAATTTTTATATTATTAACAAAGCCTAATTAAATGCCTAAACATCATTCAGACATAACTTTTCTATTTATAAAGACACAGAACTTAATCAGTTTGTTTTAACCGTAGGTTTGTTTTAACCGTAGGTTTGTTTTAACCGTAGGTTTGTATCAATTGGCTTTTATATAGACACATAACTTTTTGTATGCACAGAACTTTCTTAGAGACACAGAACTTTTTTATTAATATAGGTTCATGTAAAGGCACAGAACTTTTTGTTAATATACATTCATGTAGAGACACAGAGCTTTTCGTTAATATAGAGACACAGAATTTTCTAATAAATTTGTGGGGGGGGGAGTAGTTAAGTTTAGAATTTAGTGTTAGATATTTAGAGATACTGATTATCAATTTCTTACTATGTGTTTAGTTGATTATTTTATATGCTTCTTCTTACATTCTTCTTATCTTGTCTTCTTATCTTCTTATCTTTTTGTCTTTTTGTCTTGTCTTCTTCTTGCATTCTTCTTGTCTTCTTATCTTCTTCCTGTCTTCTTATATTCTTCTTATCTTTTTGTATTCTTGTCTTGTATTTATTAATAGATATATTAGGATAGATATATATTCCGCGATTTTTTAGATATTTCTTATTTTCCTCATTTGTATCATTTGCGAATCAAATGAATTACCCAATGACTAAAGATCTAGGGGATTTCTTGGTAGATCACATCTTAAAACGTACATTAGTGACTTTTCATCATGTGTTATTTGATGTTTTTTCTTCTTCTGTAAACACCTTACCTGATGCGTCCATATATTGATTTTCAGGTAGTGTCAACACATAAGCGATGGGACACGTGGACTTTTGATTAAGTTGATTCATTTTACGGATGGCCCAACCTTTATCGTTCCATTTTTTAACACAACTTGGGGTAGATCCAAAATTTGCATGATTACGCCATTTACCATCTTGGCATAATCTAGCTCCGGTATTTTCGTTTATTACATAATGGTGATTTTTTTGTCGTCTCGGCCAACCTATCATTATTTTTACTCCTTTTCATTATATAGTAGTGTATCAGGATCTAGTCCACAGATTATGGCTATATTTTCCAATACTTCTCGAATGGTATACTTCCAGAATGGTTTATCTACTGGCAATATTACGGGATCGTCATTACTATCAATAGCTTTTAGGATTGTTTGTTTATCATTAATAACCATTGAAAGTTGATCTACAGTAACTTCCATTCGATCTTCGTGAACTCTAATATCGAAGTGCATTTAGTTATCTCCTAAGCCTTTGTTTAACGTTTAACTCTACCTATAGTATATCATCATTTTTATGAATGTCAAGACTTTTTTTGAAATTTAATATTTCCGCGAAAATTAAAGATACGGGAGAATTAATCATTTATTTCAGGATCACTGACTACCCGAACAGAAAGCAGCCCTGCTGCGCATATTGACTGCTATTCGGAGTCAACACAGGGCTGCTTTCTTTAGAGCCTAGGAGTTGAATCTGGACAGAGCAAGCTTTCTTCCAGATTGACCGTCTGCCTTAGAGCTTGTTCGGGCTAACTTATGTCTTACCACTCAAGGCTCACCTATAGTATACAACATCCTCAGCCATTGTCAACCATATTTCTCATATTTTTCAAGAATTATCCTCCAAATGAGGGTTGGATTGCTTTGTTTTAGTTACAGGTAGCAGCCTTAATAGCTTCTGTAATGCCACACTCGTCATTCACAATGCCCCAGGCTCTTACAATATCACGTGCAGCCGGTCCACCATTCTTACCTGGAATCAACGACCGGAAACGACGTTCCTCAACATTATCACCTCGAATCGTCTTACCATGATTATAAAAATCACTTGCAGCGTTGAACAAACCCCAAGCAGTATTATGTACTGCTTCATGTTCTGCTCCCGGCTGACGATCAGCAAACAAATTCAAAACGGTATTAACTCGTTCAGCGGCTCTATTAAAGCCCCCGGTCTTATTCTCTCCTGCCTTTTTCTCTGGATCGACGATTTTCTGCACAATCTCTCGACAACGATCCGAAGAAGACAAAATAGGAGTTTCAGCCATCATAGAAGCAGCTTCGGCAAAATGTTCGAAGTAGCTTGAAATACGAGGAATCAAACGTACAATATCAGCCAACTTGCGAGAACCACCGGAGCCATGAGTCAGGCTAAATTCATTTTCACCACAGGGGACCGTCATACCGTTGGAGCATACCAATCTCATAGCCTGAAGAATCAATTTACCTGCCCATTTACCATCATGTCCAGTAGTAATAACTGCTCTACGTCCTACAATATCGCCAGTTTGAGCATTACCAACACGAATATCTTTCCCCCAAGAAAGATTCATAACTGACTTTGCTCCACCGTCCAACATAGAAAAGCGATCGATACGTGCTCCGGTTTCCGATACCAACTCATTAGCAATAGGAACAAAAAACTCCATATTATCCAAAGGTTGATAAGATTCACCCACAGTACCAACAGCAGTATTCGTATCAGTACGAACAACTACATGATGGCCAGGAACACAAGGCTTTCCACTCCATTCATCCAGTGATACCTTTCGTAGTTCAAAATCACCACCTCCACTACGAATAATATCCTCTACACCTTGACCGCCGATAGCAGCAGTCCCAAAAGTATCCAGAGCATTTTGTCGAGTTGCCGTAACCATAATAATTCCTTTCTATTAGCGTTTCAGGACTCTCAATTCACTATACACAGTATAACACAGTGGCTAGAGAAGTCAAGAAGAATCCTGAAATTTAGATAGAAAAATATTACGATAATACTTTAAATGCTCATTAGCACAAAAAGAGCGACAGATTTCATATCTACCGCTCTCCTATAATTCTAATTACCTAGTATTGACATTTTTTCATCAGAAGAATTTCATTTTCCGCGAAAATTATTTGATTAATATCAACTGTATCAAATCCAAAACGGGTTGATCTCTACATCTATACATAATCAATCTTTCTTAGATTTAATCATTTCTACCAATTCTTCTTGGTCATCTGGCAACAAATGATCCCAAACGCCGTTGGTCATTAAATTACTTCCATGAAATCCCCCACATGAATCCAATTGCTCTCCTTTACCACCACAGTGTTTACAAGGAGCATCATACAAAATAAAGCCATAAACTTCACCACGGAGATAAATATCATATTCCTCAACTTCACTATTCAGCAAATGTAGTGCGCGTTTTCTGTCATTATCACAATAATTTTTAATAAAATCAGCTCTCAAGAAAATAAAACCAATCTGACCACTATCCCATTTACAGCTAAATGGAGTAGTGCTAATAGTGATTCCACTATGTTCATACATATAAATCGGAAGAATTACACAACCAGGATATTTCTGTTCAATACCTGCTTGCATATCATCCCAATCGGTATATTCTTCACGTTTAATACCATGATCCGCTACAGGATCTCCCAAATCATAATTTGTGTGGTAACAGACCATATCACACAAATTGTCCCATCGACGCGGAGATTCTGGTTCAGGATCAACATGAATTTCTAAAACACGTCCATCTTTAAAAGTAAAAGACTTGCATTTACACATAATCATTCCCTTTCAATTGTTCAAAAATACCAATCCATTCAATTACCTGTTTATCTACTTTGGCTTGACCGTGTGAATTCCATTGTTTCCATACCATTTGACGAATGCCAGTTATTACCCAAGAAGGAAGTGACGATTCTTGAATAACTAATACTACATTATTACTATTTTCCTCTTCAATTTCTCGTTCAATATCAGTAATTTCTTCGCTGATTCTTGTCAAACACTCTTGAAGAAGTTGTTCACCGGCATCTAACATTTCTAGTTTGCAAGTCATAAGAATCTCCTTTACTCTTACACTCTACCACAAACCATCTAGATGTCAAGAAAAAAATATTTCCGCGAAAAATTAACATTTCACTTTAAGACTCATAATATTCATAGACTTCATCTGCTTCATCATGAAAAATAGCAATGTCTCGCATATCGACATAGCCATCCTCATTATAATCAAATCGAGCTTCGCAACCGGGAGCAGGCAATACATCAGGACCACATAAGCAATCCCGAAGAATCAGCTCATAATCATAAAAATTACATGGAGGTGGACTTGGAACATACCAAGAGTAGTCATACCAACGCAGTCCATCCTCATTAGGAGGAGGGGTATCAGGTCCAGGACAACCAACAGGACAATCAGCGAAACATATCAGCATCAATATTAATACAAAAGACATCATATTCTCCAATGATAATGATCATTCATATGGTTAATAACAGCCTCATAAGCTTGGCGAGCTTCAATCAATAAATCAGATAATCTAGCATCTGCTCTTAATGCTCGATCTTGACGAGCAATACTACCCAAATCTCCCAATTTATGTTTCACTTCCATCATAGGATTTTGAATATCAATCTGTACATCTTGCTTACCTTTACCCTCAAATGCAGGAGGATACATATCTTCCATTTTTGGGGCCTGATAATCTTCTGGACGTGGCCAATCTTTCCAATCCTGACTAGTTATTTCTTTCATTTTTAATCTCCGCAAAATATACAATTTATACAACAACTTCAGAGACTAATCCTTGATTTCTTAACCAGTGCTAACATTAACAATTTCAAATTTTGGAATTTCAGGGGTATTGGGGCACAAATCTTCCAAAATATTAATAGCTTCTCGCATCATATAGGATTTCAGCATCACTAGAGCCATTCTTGCTTTCGAACCGTCAACGCATACATCCCCTTCGATTGTATTAACCACTGAAGGTTCTTTCATTTCTGGAGTCCAAAAAATCATCTGGTCACATCCGCAAGGATTACCCTCACTACGGTGCATATAAGGCAATTCTTCTGTATGACAAAAGGCAATCAAACTAATTAGTTCTCCATTAACAGCACTTTTGTCACTCACAGTCAAATGCTTTGTTCTGGTTTTTTCCTCTTTTTCTTCAGAGTCCACGCCAATAACAACGTGTAAAATGCTCAGCAAATCATCTACATTAGAGGGATTATTCTTTACAGAACTCCATCGAACTTCCTTGACTAAACGTTCCAAAACCGTCTTTTTAGGATCAACCTTACTTAGAGTATCCCTGTAAATCGTCCCACCAATATTAATTTCAGCAAAATATCTGCAGTTCATGTCAATCTCCTGTGTAACACATGTCACTCTATCTCACTACTCTACTATAACACATCCTCGACAAATGTCAAAATTTTTCTCGAAATTTCTCAACAAAAACAGACAGTCTGGGCACGCCCCAAATCTGTCTGCCTTTGCTTCAGGAGTTCTTAATTACTGAGTATATTATTACCACTTTTCGGCAACGACTATAGATTCTCCATATCCCAACCATTCAATCACTTCTTCGTTCCCGTACAAATCTCTGTGCCCCTTATTCATTTCATCAATAGCTTCCACTTCGCCTTTTGCTTCAACTAGAAATCTTTGTTTACAAACAGCAGTATTTTCAACAGAGACAATCCAGGCATTATTAATTTCAGGAATTTCATCTTCATAATTATTATAAAGAACATAAAAATGATCTCCATACACCTCCTTAGCTACAGATTTAGCAACTTCTTCTACTTTATCAGGATGAGTAGTAGCGGGAATATCTACCATCACAGTGTGCCAAGTAAAATCCAAATTCAAACGAGCTAATTCAATTGGTCTGGTCATCACTTGTAATTTCCTCCCATTATGTATTACTTGTAAGCTTCTCAATATTCAACTTATTAATATACACTTTCTCAATATTCGACTTCATTTTTCCATCTGTATTAAGTTCCAATAAATCCAAAACACCTTGTCCTTGTTTTAAAGTGATTGGAGTTCCATCTTCCCATACTACATAATGTCCATTACCACATTTAAAACAAGAATTACCGGTTTCTAGTACATGCTCATGTATATCAGTATCACCACATTGACTGCATTTATATTCCGGTATACAAAGCTTTGAACGATTAGATAATTTCCGCCAAATTTTACGAAACCATTTCATATTCATCTTCCTCTATAATGTCAGATGCAGCATCAGATTCCAAAATATCAATGCCACAAGATTCTGCGTCAACCTCATCATACAATACCCTTGCTGCCTCTCTTACACGCTCACCCAACTTCCACAAAGCCAAATGAATTTTGTTATTATTAGAAGGTGAAGCGCTTCGCAACAAACGAGACATTGGAACCAAAAGCTCACGCTTGCATTCAACAACCACCGTACCTTCTTCCAAATCCACACCTTCAACTCTAAATGCGTTCATATTCTTTTCTCTCCAAAAATTCAATTACTTTACTGTTCAATCATACCATCAGATACCGATTCATCTTCAGGAAGCATCAACTCCAACTCAGCATAAATATTCATTGCTCTGCGAACCAAACCATTACCCGTCATCTCGGGATTACCCATAGCAATGTGAGCTACCATCAATTCTATAGCAGTCATGTCTTGGGCGGGTTTACATGGATCGAAAGTCATAATTTATTCTCCTTCTCTAACAAAACCTTCACCACGGGGCTTCAAATTATCATCCGGGAAGGCCCGGTTATACTCTTTAACCAACTCCTCCGGTGACATATTACTCAATTTATCCGCAATCTCATCCACAACCATATTTACTACATCATCAGGTGTCAGCATAGTAGTAAACATCTCGATCAAATCATCTTCGTCAGTGATAAATTCCCCAAAATTATTCTTAACAGGATGCCCTTTACCACATTGAAAACGATATACCTGCTCTTCTTCAATAGTTTGATCTCCACGCAAAAGAACAGGTGTAGAATCGTCAGTAAGACCACACTCGGTTGAAATTATTACATTATGCAAAATTTCAATCAACCTCCCATCACCACATTCAGGACATTTAAAACCCATATCTATCTCCTATCTTTCATTACAGTGTATCACAATCTAACTATATGTCAAAAAGATTCTTTGTCGTCCAAACGTTCTTTGGTTTCAGAATTTTCAAATGTCCAAGTTTCAGGAGGTAGAGTATGACTATACTCTACATCCAAACAATCAGATGATTTGTGTACTTTTGCTGCTGCCTCTGCCAATTGAGATACCGTAGGATGTACAATATCTCCAGTATCTACCTCCACATCAACGGAATGAACTTCTTTAATGCTTACAATATATTTAGGCATCAAAATTCTCCTTTAGATAGACTTATCTGCCTTGTTGTAATTATTTAGCAACTTTTCCAAATTTGTTTCAATGTTCTTCTCTGTCTTCTTAGTCTGTCGACTCCACCACCAATAACCCGCTGTCATAATAGGCAAACTAGCACAACCGATCATCATTCCAATTGCACCAAGCGTTACATAAGCTTCTTTAAACCATTCAAACAATTCCGACATAATCTAATCTCCTAATCTGCTAATGTCATTATAAAGAGTTATCGAGACCCATAAAGGCATCAGTAAGTAAACTGGATTCGACGTGGCTATAAATCATGTTGTACCTAATCCGGCACATGCTATCATTACAACCAAACAGTAAGTTAATAGAGAATCTTTACTCATAACTATACCTAAACGTTATTAACAGTGCGATAAACCTGAACTTCAATATAAGCACCAACTGCAAAATAAACAGGATTCCAAGTAGTTACAAACATGTAAGCACTACTTGCCAAAAAACAAAGCAAAGCGATAGAGTGAAGCGCAGTCTGTGAATTATTCATTAGAAACTCCTTATTTCTAGTCAACCTCAATCAACATCTACAGTATAGCACATCTCTGCTAAATGTCAAGAAAATTCCAGAAAATTTCTATTTTCCGCGAAAATTAAGAAATTTCTCCATTTAGGTATTTGAGTAAGTGGCTAAATTGCCATTTTTGTTCTTCGTTGTATGCAGCATTATAAGCAGCATTATAAGCGGCACAAGCAGCAGCACGAGCAGCAAAAGTATAAGTAGCACGAGCAGCAGCAATAGCATTAGCAGCATCAACAGCATAAACCGCATCGCAAGCATAATAAGCAGCACGAGCAGTAGTAGCAGCAGAATAAGCAGCAGCAGCAGCATCAGCAGCAATACGAGCTTTACTTAATTCTGCTTCTGTAGCTTCACTATTAATATATGCTCTAGATACTTCTATTGCTTTTGCAGGTCTGTTATCTTTTGGATATGCTTTATTCCAAAGGTGTAATACATGTTCTGCACAGTCACAAGCAAACAGCCCAGCAGTTCTTTTATTCCAAGTCTTGATTCTTCTTACTAGTCTTGCTTGTTCTGTTACTATTTTATCATCTTGTTTTATTCGCTCTCCTCGAATTTCTACTTCATAAAGTTCTGTGTGGAACCATTTCAGTATTTGCTGTCCTTCGCATACATGGTAACCTCTTACGCAAGGTTCTATATCTTTAATAAGAGGCATCCACTTACCAGGTCTTTTTTGGGAATGTGGTTTATTCCATTTACCTGTTCCTCCATGACATGATTCAGCATTAAGTCCAGTAGCTTTGAAGAGGGTTTTATGTGTGATTTTCATGTTCAGTTCCTTGTTGTGGGGGATTTCTATTTTCCGCGAAAATTAAGAAATTTCTCCATTTAGGTATTTGAGTAGTTGTTTGTACTGCCATTTATATTCTTTTGTATAAAAAGAAGCAGCAACAGCAGCAACAGCAGCAACAGCAGCAGAAGCATAAGCAGCAGCAGTAGCAGCAGCATCAGCAGCATTAGCAGCAGCATAATAAACATCCGCAGCAGACTCAGCAGCTTCAGCACGAACAGCATAATAAGCAGCCTCAACGGCATAATAAGTGACAGCATAACAATCAGCATGACAAGCATCAACAGCACGAGCAGTAGCACAAAAAGCATGTTTCAGTCCTGCTTCTGTGGCTTCTCCTCTAGCATGTCTACGCGCTACTGCAATAGCTTCTGCTGGTCTCTTATCTTCAGGATATTTCTCTTCAAACAAGTGCAATACATGCTCTGCGCAATCACAGGCAAACAGTCTAGCTGTTCTTGTGTTCCATGTGGTAATTCTTCTTACTAATCGTGCTTGTTGAGCTACAATTTTATCATCTTCTCTTATTTGTTCTCCACGTATTTCTACTTCATAGAGTTCTGCATTTAGCCAATTAAGTATTTGCTCTCCTTCACAGACATGATAGCCTCTCCAACAAGGATAGATATCTTTAATGGGTTCCATCCACTTACCTGGTCTCCTATAACTGTGAGGTTTGTACCATTTGCCATATCCTCCATGACAGGCTCTAGCATTAGTTCCAGTAGCTTTAAATAGTGTTTTGTTAGTAACCATAGATTTTTCAGTAAACATATCCAAAACTCCTGATTCATCCTGACCTAATACTCTGCTCCCCCCAAAGCCCCCACTAGCTTACGCTAGCAGGGGCTCAGAACAGGGAGAACAACAAGAGAAGTCTACTCTTCCTCAACTACTGCCATCTCTTCTACTACAACATCTCGCTGTTGGTCAGAATCCAACTCCACATCCTCGTCTTCGGTGTTGACAACCACCGGAGCAGGAACTTCCTCAACAACCTCTTCCGCCTCTTCAGTAACATTAGAAGCATTCCACAATGCCTTAGCTTCTTGTTTAGATACATTGTAATCACTATTAACCCGTGATCCAACAACAATGCCCAAAATCAAAGAATACTTCTCACCATCATATTCCCAACGATAAAACGGAACAATACCAACAGATGCCCCACGAAAACCAAAAGGATAACCCTCATCATGAGATACTCGACATTGTACCAAAGCATTAGTCTCAGTTGATTCACGCTTAGAAGTCTTCCACGCCTTCTTAATATCAGCCCAAGCATCATCCATGCTAACTTCACCAATAATAGGATCAGTCAACGGCTTAAACTCAATGCCCTTGGCATACTCAGCATCCTTTGAGGCTTTCCTGGCCTGAGAAGGAATCAATTCCTTATCACTCTTAACCAAATAACCAGGAGTCGCACTCTGACCCGGCATGAAATAATTCACATTGCCAGTACCATCCATATCAATACAAACAGCAGCACCAGCATTAGAAACATCCTCAATGCGCCAAACCAAATTCGTCAAACCCTTAGCCTTTGCCAAACCAAGACGACGACGAACATCCCAAATAGCTCCATAACTACCAGACTTCGAACAATCAATCTGATAAATAGCAGCCTCACTAGCCTTCTGTCCAGCAGCAACAACATAACGAACACCATCAATCTCTACAATGTTATTGCTCGAATCATTAACCATCTTGTCAACGTCAGTATGACAACTACGCTGACGACTATTGTCAATAATCCAACCAGAAGGAATTGTAGGATTGCCATCTTCGTCATTATGATACCACGATCCATACTTCGATTCATCCCAATCAGCAGGAGGAACCTTTGCATGACTACGACGAATAACACCACAACCCAAACTCTGAATCAAATCACGCTCAACAGGACAATAAACCGGAGGAAGAATAGGCAAAGCTTCATCAGCATCAACTGCAGCATTAAACGAATCGACCAACGCTCCATGCTCCTCACGAGTCATACGACCCGAATTAGGATCAGGAACATCACACTCCAACTCCGGAAGATTATCAACCGTTTCGCCATCCGCAAATGCCTTGCGACATGCCTTCTTCCAATCAGAAACATGAGCATCAAACTCAACCAACTTCTCCGACATCGCCGGAATTGCATCAGTCCGCATAGGAAACCTAAGCTCTGCAACTACTGGAGTCTTAAGCGCAGGAATGCAATTACGACTAGATGCCTTCTTCTCCGAACCACTATTCTCAGTCATCATAGTCTCCTTCTGTGAAATATCTGTTAGCACCCTTTGCTAACTCTCTGCACCTACTCTACCACATGCGTGCCAAATGTCAAATACTTTTTTGCAAAAAAATGTGCCCGTCCTCAGTCAAAATACGACCACGAGGAGTAGACGAAATTAAATCAAGCTCCAACAGAATCGGCTCAACTGCTCCTTTAATCATATCCTCTGGCTGGCGCATCTTGCTCGCTATTGCACCAACTCCCAATGGAGCAAAATTTCCATCGTGTTGACTTTTATACAAAATATACAAATATCGACGATGCATCGGATGTAATCCAGTCTTATCAATCTCCTCCAAATTGAACATCCTGTTTACATCAGATAAACTTATAACCCCACCCTGAGCTACAAATTGCAACTTCTGAACAAAATTTATAGCGTTACGAGGAATTCCCAAACACCTCTTGGCAACTGCTACAACTACCTCACCTGAAAAACGCAACCCCTTTCGACGAAATTCCTGAGCTACTATCAACCCTATATCATCCTCAGAATATCGTTCAACTTCCCATAAATTGCCAAAACGAGTAATAAACGAATTTGAATCCAACATATCAAAACGAGTTGTGGCACCCATTAATACAAACGGAGACAACTTAATATCACCCGAACACGACGTAATGCGCCACTCCTTCATCGGAATATACAACGCTTCCTGAACCTGTAACTTCAAACGATGAATCTCATCAATAAACAGTAGCAATGTTTTCTTCTGACGATTTGCTGAAAGATTGTGTTCCAACAAAAAAGATAAAAGCTGCTCACGAGTTTTGAATACGCTACCCTCAACTTCTACAAAGTGATAACCCAATTCTTCTCCAATAGCTCGTATAAATGCAGTTTTACCTGTACCTCCTATTCCATACATCAATGTATGAGGAAACAATAAATCAGATGACCGACAACCTCGAATCTGAGTTATTGCCCTTGATTTCTCTTTAGAAAGTCCAATTAGTTGATTGAGTTTCAAATGCCAAGCTCCACCTCTACATCAGGTTCATTATCTTCATCAAAACTCCAGCCTGAATCCCAAATAGTATCATTAAATATAATACCATCCATCTCTCGGGCTAAAGATTCAACTTTTTCGCGATCAAAAGGACCAGCAATAATACCTGTACCCTCATGTTTGAAATACCAATTCATCACTATTTATTCTCCTCTTCAGTTAGCTCCTCATTCCTAAGCTTACTTTCATGAAGAAATTCATCTGCTTCATTAAGCAACACTGAGGAATAACCCTTTTTTCCGTAATGAGCAACATGACCCATCAAAACCGCTGCTCGATACAATGTTCGCTCCAAAAAATCACGATCATCCTGAGATAGCAAATTATTCATAATTTAATCCTTAAATAGAATACGAAGGTCTGTCACCTTGAGCTATATAAATAACAATATCAAGCAATTCTTCATCAGTTTTAAATTTCAAATCAGCCACTTGCATATAAGATAAATTGCTATTCTCAGCTATATACAAAATCCAAGCTGCCCTGCCCATATTCATCGAAGGTACGTCCATTAATTAATCCTTTCTCGAATTACCCACATTATCAATATTATGATATAACAAATTATTCACAATTTAATCCTTTAGAAGAATCGCGCGTATCAGATATTGTACTCAAAAAACCAGCAGCACGATAAATGGCAAGCTGCAATTTCTCCATATCACTCGAAGACATCGAAACTTCATTCTGTGGCATTTTCATTCTGTGGCATTTTCATTCTCCTCTTCTTTTGTAAAAGCTTCATCTTCCTTTTGGATTTGTACGTCTGCCTGAACTGATAATTCATAGGCATCATCACCAATTTCAATAGCATTAGCACAAACATCATAATGAGTAAAACGATGGCGTTTATCTGCTCGAATATTAGAAGCAGGCGATCGACCGTCTTCTCCTACCAAAAGAGCATGTAATACTACAAGCCTGTACAATGTACGCTCACTAACACTACCATCCTCGGTTGTAGTTATTGTATACATGAAAAATTACTCCACAAACAAAAACCATTTGCCCACAAGGCTCTTATCCATACCATGATAATTATCAGTACATTGCTCAAACCCAACACAAGTACGATATTCACCATCAACCAAAACTAAAACTTTCTCAGATTGCTCCCCAGAATCCATCTTATCAATCTGAGCACTCAATGTTGCCCAAATAGGAACATCAGGAAGAGTCTCCTCCAACCACTCTCCACAATTACAATAAGTCCCAGCATGGTAACCATTCTCGACCAATCGCCCAGAATCACACAACAAACCATTATTCAACAAATGAGAACTAACATCGAATTCATGACCACAAATCGAAACATGAATATCAACAGAATCCCCCTTAGTTAAATCTGCTCCACATGCAGGGCATTCTAAATTATGATACTTCTCAGCATAAGTCTCAGACATCACTATTTCTCCTGTATAATTCAAATCCAGATCACTGCTTCTACTATAACACATTCTACAGAAATGTCAAGAAAATTCGTGGAAAAAGAAATGAAAAACTCAGCATTTATTTCGGATATTACAACACAAGAACTAAAGACTTACTTTGATTAAACATCCGAATCCTCATATACAATGTACAAAACTATATATACAATCATCAAAAACAAAACCATAATTACAAAAAACATCCTATTTATTATCCCCGGAGACAATAATAGCTAAAAATCCCAACAGTAACGCCAAAAGGAAAATCACTCCTACTTCCATCTCTAAAACCTCCGATCATTATCGCTCCATTTGCCGTCCAAATAATCTAGCATGATCTTACCTTAAATGACACATGCAACAAAACCAACACAAATAATACATATGACATTCTCTGCACTCATGATTCATCTCCTATCTGCCATCCATATATCGTCTACTCCTTTTACGATATCTTGGAAAAATCAGAGGAAATACATAATGACAAATCACCCAACCAGTGATATATCCAATAAACCAACAGAGCACAAACAAAGCAAAATTCATTTTTCGTCCTCACTACTATTAAAAAATCCACAAAACCAGTAGCATAAACAAAATCCAAATACACATCCAATCAAAAATTTCAAACTAAATGCAAAAAACCAACTTAAACATAACAACAAAAACAAAATAATTCCCATCTCGACCATATCACAAGCTCCTTAATACAGTGCTAATCCTAACATTGATCTAAATAATTGTCGTACTTCCTAACTTTATCCATGAAAATATCAAACCGTTTCAAATCTTTTTCCGTCGTAAGAAATTTAAACCATTGAAGAAGTTCTTCATTTTTAATATATTCACTCAATCTCACAATATCTTTCCACCACCCTCCCCACTCATCTAAAAAATCTACGAAAAAATATCTCTTGATATGAGTAACTTGTCGATATCTAATTCTGTACCGTCCAAAGATAATTGTAGGGGCTCTCATTACTATCTCCTAAAAAAGGCAGACTGGGGCAGGAATCAAACCTGCGTTAGAACCGTTAAGTTGGAGGTCATTACTCTCCTAAGTTCTTGGACGCCAACATCGGCTTCAATATGTAGCTCAAGGTACCCTCTACATATTTACACACCTACCCAGCCATGTACTCTTAAGTATACCACATCTCAAGCCGTTGTCAAGTCTTTTCCTTGAAATAGACACAAAACTTTCCGTAGGACATAGATTTGTATGTACATTTACTGAGACATAGAATTAAAGTTCTGTATCATTTTTGTTTAGATCCGTGCAAAGAATTAGGCCAGAGGGATTCCCCCATTGCAGGTTCTCCCTCTGACCCGTTAAGTTACGAAAACGAATGCTCTCGTAACATTATCTTTCCCTCTCCTACATCTATACTATACCACATCTCAAGCCGTTGTCAAATGAAAAATCTAATTATTATTTCAGTGCATGATCAATAATTATACTATTTTGGAACTTGTAAAATTAGCTTACAAGTTCATGAAGGAAACCCCCTAGATCTTTAGTTTAGAGGAGAAATTAACTCTACTCCTTTCTACTAAAAAAATCTCAATTTTTCCCAAGATAAACGAGGATTTTCAATTTTCCGCGCGATTAAAAAAGTTCTCCGTTTAGATATTTGAGCAGTTGTTTATACTGCCATTTACGTTCTTTTGTATAATCAGCAGCATAATCAGCAGCAGCATTATAAGCAGCAGCAGCAGCAGCAGCAGCAGCAGCAGCATAATAAGCAGCAGCATGATAAGCATAATAAGTAGCATTAGCAGTAGCAGTAGTAGCAGCAACAGCAGCAGCAGCATAATAATCAGCATAAACAGCAGCAGCAGCATCAATACGAGCTTTACTTAATTCTTCCTTTGTTGCTTTTTTATTAATATATGCTCTAGCTACTTTTATGGCTTTTCTGGGTCTTTTATCTTCAGGATGTTTCTCTTTAAAAAAATGCAATACATGTTCTGCACAATCACATGCCCATAGACTAGCTGTTCTATTATTCCAATTCTTAATTCTTCTCACTAATCTAGCTTGTTGAGCTACGATTTTATCTTCTTGCTCTATTTGTTCTCCACGAATTTCTACTTCATATAATTCTTTACCGAGCCATTTCAGTATTTGCTGTCCTTCGCATACATGATAGCCTTTTCTGCAAGGATAGATATCTTTAATAAGAGGCATCCACTTTCCTGGTCTCTTTTGAGAATGAGGCTTATACCACTTGCCTGTTCCCCCATGACAAGGAGTAGCATTAGGCCCAGTGACTTTGAAGAGTATTTCGTTGGTGATCATGAGTTTTGTTCCTTATTGAGAAGGTTTTATTATTTCCGCAAAAATTAGGATAGTTCTCCGTTTAGATATTTGAGCAGTTGTTTGTATTGCCATTTACGTTCTTTGTCATCAGCATAATAATCCGCAGTAGCAGCAAAAAAAGCATCCTCAGCAGCAGCATAAGCAGCATAATAAGCAGCATCGGCAGCAGCATCAGCAGCATCAGCAGCAGCAGCATCAGCAGCAGCATAAGCAGCATAATAAGCAGCATCGGCAGCAGCACGAGCAGCA
>Ga0180434_10004900_pt1 | contig 16049 bp, 12 predicted proteins | sample SS_ome_7_FD_132453 | JGI IMG/M metagenome (GOLD analysis project Ga0180434, IMG submission 132453) | Hypersaline lake sediment archaeal communities from the Salton Sea, California, USA - SS_1_D_2 metaG | ecosystem: Environmental > Aquatic > Non-marine Saline and Alkaline > Hypersaline >...
ATGGTACGGCGTGGTAGTTGAGGCAGCACTGCGGCTGCCGGTGCACTTCCTGAGCGGGGTGATCAGCAACCTCCAAGCCACGTTTCTGCAATCTGGGCAGAGGGCCACGGTGATCGAAATGGCATTCGGCTTCGGCACACTGGGTAAGGGCTTCCCCCAGCACGCCAAGCTGGTTCTCAGCTGGCTGGGGGTGGTCTTTATCGGCGTCGGTTTTCTGGCGGTTGCCGCCGGGCATCTGCTGGGACGGGAGCGGATTGACCGGCTGAGCGGCAGGCTAAGGGTCCTGTCTTTGCTGCGGTTGGGCAGTGACTACATAGTGCTGGTGGCGGCCTGTTGCGCCATGCTGGTCATCTGGGTAGTAATTCCGGGTATTTCGCGGGGCTATAACATCACGCGCCTGTTCTACCAGCTGGCGGTGCCGCTCTCCGTCCTCTTCGTTATCGGTGGAGCCGTCGTTGCCAGGATTGCCCGGCTGGCGGGGACGTGGGTGCTGCTGCCGGTCGCGGCCCTCTATTTCCTTTCCATGACCGGGGTCCTGTACCAGCTGTCCGGCTATCCCGAGTCGGTAGTGCTGAACTCGGAGGGCTTCTACTATGACCATCTGTACCTGCATGACCAGGAAAGCGAGGCCGCCGGTTGGCTGCGCGACTACGGGGAGCTTGATTTCGAAAGGGTGTATACCGTTCCTATGGGAATAAACGTGCTGACCAGCCAGGCCGGGATACGGCACCCGGACAACCAGTCCCTGCTGGTCAGCAACTCTGCGTTAGACGGCTATGTCTTCCTGAGATACAATAGCGTTGTCAATGGGACGGTGGTGACGCGTGACGGAGAGATGGACCTCGCCGATTACCGGTGGAAGTATGCCGGCGGAAACCGGATCTACGTGAACGGAGGCGCCGAGATATGGAAGTGACCGGACCCGGTCCGGGCACGCAGGGCGCGGGCGGCTTCCCTGGCCGTATCCTGGCTATCTCCCCGCACACGGACGACGCTGAGCTGGGCGCCGGCGGAGCGATGGCGCGCTGGTTGCGGGAAGGCCGGCAGGTTCATCTCGCCGCTTTCAGCATAGCCGAGCGCTCGGTGGCCGAAGGGCTCCCAGCAGACGTCCTCCTGGGGGAGTCCAGGGAGTCGGCGGCGGTGCTGGGTGTTCCGGCGGCAGACCTCACCACCCACCGCTTCGAGGTCAGGAGGTTCCCAGAGTCCCGGCAGGACATCCTGGAGGCGCTTATCGGCCTGAGGGAGAAGCTACAGCCCGAACTGGTCCTGCTGCCCGCGTCCGGAGACATCCACCAGGACCACCAGACTATCGCCAACGAAGGACTGAGGGCCTTCAAGCATACCTCTATCCTGGGCTACGAGCTGCCCTGGAACCTTCGGGACTTCCGGCCGGGGGTATTCGTGATACTGGAGAAGGAGGACGTTGACAGGAAGGTGGCGGCGGTCCAGTGCTACCGGTCGCAGGCGTCGCGACCTTACTGCGACAGCGACTTCATATACGGGCTGGCACGGGTGCGCGGCGTCCAGGCGCAGACCCGGCATGCCGAGGCCTTCGAATGTGTGCGCTGGTTCTGGAGATAGACGAAGATGGGTGCGGGATAGATGCTGCTCAATCTGCTCAGACACTACGTCCTGAACCGCTCCGGCAGCGTGCTGGCCCGGTTCCTGCGGGTGGTAGGCAGGGGGCCTGTCAGGACGGTGTTGCGTGTGTTCGTGGGAGCATTGACCACCTGCGAGCGGCTGGTCTTCGTGTCCGTGGCCAGGCTGTGGCTGGCCCTGCCCCACACCGCGCTGAAAAGCCGGCTCAACGAAGTCGCACTCGCTTGCCTGCACGCACTGCCCATCCGGGAGGTGCCGCTGGAGCTCCTGATAAGGAGGGGAGACGTGGTCGTGCAGGTAGGAGCAGCCCCTGACGGGCAGGTACCGACCATGGCAAGGCTGGTGGGACGCCGGGGGCACGTCGTCGCCATCGAGCCGGACCCCGAGAACCTGAGGCTACTGGAGAAGACGATCAGAGCCCGTTCACTCCGCAACGTCACCCTGGTAGCGCGCGGTGCCTGGAAGGAGAAGGGGAGGCAGACCTGGCTCTCCGGGCCGACCTCCCAGAGCAACATAGTCGGGATGGATGGAGCCGAGTGGACCGAGCCGTTCACCGAGGGGCGGTATGAAGCCGGCGGGGACATTGAGGTGGACACGGTAGACAACATCCTGGAGGAGATCGGGCTTCTGAAGAAGGTGACCTTCGTGAAGGCGACCGTCAACGGGCGGGAGCTGGAGGTTGTGCAGGGAATGCCCCGGACCCTGGAGAGTCACCCGCGGCTGTGGGTCAAGGGGCACCGGGTGCGCAATGGCCAGCCTATCAACGTGGCCATTGCCTCCATCCTTCGGGAGAAGGGCTACCGGATCACTATCAGCAGGCGCGGGGTGGTCTACGGCCGGTGGAAGAAGAGCGTACCCCGGGGCGGTGAGTGAACCAGTATGACCAGAACTCCCGCGAAAGCTGTCCTGGTGGCCGGGACGAGGCCGAACTTCATGAAGATCGGCCCACTGCTCCGGGCCATTGAGAGCAGCAACTCACTCGATCCCGCTGCCCTTATGGCGGCGGTGCTGGTGCACACCGGCCAGCACTACGACTACCAGATGTCCCAGGTCTTCTTCGAAGACATGGGTATCCCTCCTCCTGACCACTACCTGGGAGTGGGATCGGGGAGCCACGCCGAGCAGACGGCCGCCACTATGACCGGACTCGACCCCGTGCTCAGTGTCGAGAGACCGGACATTCTGGTGGTGGTCGGTGACGTCAACTCCACCCTGGGGGCGGCCCTTACCGCCGTGAAGCGCCATGTGCCCGTGGCCCACGTGGAGGCCGGGCTTCGCTCCTACGATCGCTCCATGCCCGAGGAGATAAACCGTGTTCTTACCGATGCCGTCTCGGACTACCTGTTCACCCCGGACGCGAAAGCAGACGAAAACCTGCTTCGCGAGGGCATCCCGCGAGAGAGGGTCTTCAGGGTCGGCAATATCATGGTGGACAGCCTCCTGCATGTCAGGCAGAGGGTGGAGCGGTCGTCGGTGCTCCAATCCCTGCACTTGCGCGCGGGCGAGTACGCCGTCCTGACCCTGCATCACGCCGACAGCGTCGACAGCGAGGCGAATCTGCGCAGCGTGGCTGCGGCGGTGGGCGAGCTGTCCTCCAGAACCCGCGTGGTGTTTCCCTGCCATCCGCGCACTCGCAAGAATATTGCCCGGTTCGGGCTTGAGCGGCTCTTTGGGCTTACGGCGGAGCCGGCCCGTGATGGAACCCCGGGCGAGGGCGGGCTGATCACCACCGCGCCCCTGGGCTACGTGGACTTCATCAGCCTGCTGATGCGGGCTCGCCTGGTCCTTACCGACTCCGGCGGCATACAGACCGAGGCAGTTGTCCTGGGCGTCCCCTGCCTGGTAACAAGGGAGGCCACAGCATGGCAGGCACTGGTGGACCAGGGGACTAACGTGGTCACCGGCTACGATCCCCAACGGATAGTCGCGGAGGCTACCGCCATTCTGGAAGGGCGGCAACCACCGCGGGCATACCCCGAGCTCTGGGACGGCCATACCGCTGAAAGGGTGATGGACGTGCTGAGGAACAGGCTAGGGTTGGGCCGCCAGGCCTAGCAGGGACTCCACCCAGTTCTGTATGTAGAGCGGCATATCGTACCGGGCCTTCACTATCTCCCGTCCCCTGGCTCCAAGGCGCTTGCCCAGCTCCGGGTCTGCCAGTATCTCCAGCACCCGCCGTGCCATGCCCTCCACGTCCCCCACCGGCAGCCGGTAGCCGTTCTCACCGTTGAACACCACCTTGTGGAAGGTGCCGATGTCGGTGATGATTACCGGCACCTCCATGGACAGGGCCTCCAGCGTGATCTTGCCGGGTCCGCACGCAGGCGGATGGAGAGGCATGATGACCACACCGGCAAGTGCATACAGATAGGGCATCTGGTCGTGGGGCGCCTCGTCTATGAACGTGACGGTATCGTCGAGGTTGTTGGCAGCCGTGAACTCACGCGCATCCGGCCCCAGTGAGCGCATACCCGGGGGTACGTTCTGGCAGAGCAGCACCAGGCGACAGTGAGGACGGACCGCGTGGACACGCCGGAAGACCTCGAGCGCGTCCAGGATGCCGTCCCGCTGGTCCATCCTGCCGACGAAGAGCAGGTAGTGCTCCGGCAGTCCGTACTCCTCCTTGAACCCGGCAAGCGCATCCGCCCTCAAGTGTCGCCGGGAGAACCTGTCTGAGTCCGCGGGTACGGGACGTACCATCGTCTTTGCCGGAGAGACTCCACGACCGATGAGGTCCTGCTGCAACTGCTCGTCTATGGTCACGAAGAGGTGCGCGAGCCGCCGCGTCAGCCCGGCCATGAGCCAGTTGCGGGCCAGCTTCAGTCGTGAGTAGTGGCGGTACACCTGCCACTCGCGGTCGTAGAAGCCGTGCACGGTGACCATGCACCGCTTCCTGAACAGCCGGCAGAACAGGCTGGCGATCGCCCCTTCCAGGGTTATGGTGGAGGTGACGATGATGTCCTGGCGCAGGAGCCGGGGGAGGTGGCGGAGGTATGCCAGCGGTACCCCGAGCCACCGCGGCAGCCATCCCGGCGGCCGGGCCCGCCTCACGCTGGCGTCCTCGCTTTCGCGCGGATAGCCCCCCAGGAGGAAGCTAACCTCCAGCCTGCCCTGGCTGGCCTGCTGGACCCTCTGCCGGAACTCTGCCTCGGTGAGTCGGGCAATGGAGTGCGAAGTCGGGGCCAGGGAGGCGATGCACACACGTACCGGCCTTCCGCTGGCCGTGGTATCATTTCTGCGTATGTTACTGGCCATCAGTCCCCGGTTCCCTCCAGAAGACGGCGGATGTGCTTGCCGCTGGAGAAGACCGACCGCCGGATGTGCGGCGCCATCTCCCTGATTCGCGAGGCCAGCTCCTCCCGGTTCGCCCACAGCTCGCGGGTCCTGGCCAGGACCTCTTCCGTGCTCGCATGGGCGTAGTCGAATGCGTACGCGTCCAGCCCCAGCATACCCATCGCCTCGCGGTACTTGTGCCCCCAGCCGATGACCAGGCACGGCACTCCGGTTGACAGCGCGGCAATCGTGGAGTGGTAGCGGGAAGCTATCACCATGTCGCACCGCCCGATGACGCCCTTGATTTCCTCGGCGGAGTAGACGCCTTCCAGTAACCGGATGCTCTCCTGATGGGTCGCCGCCTCCCGCACCTTGCGGGCAACGTAGAGGTCATCGTATCTCCGGCCGCCGCCGACCTCGTTGGGGATGAGGACCGCGGTTGCTCCCTGCTCTTCCACCAGCGCATCGGCCAGGGCCGCCAGCATCGCCACGTACCGGTCCGCCGATGCATCTCCTTCACCCTTGAGGCGACTCCACACCTGCTGGGACGGCGCAATACCGATGAGAGGCCGGACTTCCAGCGCGTCCCGTTTCACTATCTCACCGACGACCTCGTCGCTGGCAGACTGGAGAATGAAGGCGGTGTCCGGGCGTACCAGCACCGGTCTCTTCACCCCCAGCTCCACGAGGTAGCGCCGGGTCTCGGCCCCCCGTGCCAGGACCAGGCTCAGCCGGTCGAGGCAGAACCGCGCCACCCAGCGATTGGACCGCTCCTGGAACGGGCCCATGTCCTGGGTGAACTTGACCACCGGTTTGCCCAGCAGCACCCCCGCCAGGAGCTGCATGGCGTGCAGAACGTGACCGCGCCACCCCGGAAAGAAGTCGCTGAAGCTGATGCCGCGCATGTCAATGACGATATCCGAGTCGCGGTATTGCTGCGGCAGCGGCGCCTTCAGCAGGGACGGCAGGTTGATGCCGGTCTTCCTCAGGGCCCACCAGAGCAGGAGGAGTGGAAAGGCTGCCGCCAGCTCGCGGGGAGTGCCGTGGCCGAGCTCGACCCCGTATCGGCGGGTCGCGTCCTCCTGTTCGGGGGAGCGGGGCGACATGGTCAGCAGGGTGAAGCTGGCGTCCGGTATCGCCTCCCTCAGCACCTGGCAGGTGCTGGACAGCAGCGATGGCCCGCCGAGGCTGCCCGCCGCCGGTGAACCAAGGAGCAGGACATTGGTCATCGGCGGGCTCTCCCCCTCACCAGGGCCAGTGCTCTCTTCATCGCCAGCGAGACCAGCGCCTTCATCCGCCCCGTCACGGCGAAGAGGAGGGCCAGCGGGTAGAGGAGCGGCCAGATTGCCCGGTGGGATTGCAGGTAGGAAGGCAGAAAAGGAACGATGCCGAGATACCTGAAGGGGCCGGGCTGCGCGAGCTTGGCGGTCCGGTACTCCGGCACCGGCTGCTTGAGTACCTTGAGGGCATAGTACCGTCCGCCTACTCCCCGCTTGAAGGCCGAGGTACAGCCTGTCACGAACTGCTCTGCGGTTACCTCGGACAGCTCCAGCTTGCCCGTCGACTCGGCGCGGCGTAGCAGGTTCTCACCCGCCCCTGTGCGCGATACGACCAGTGACTTGCCTGCGGTCTCTCCCCGGGTTTCCGGTAGTCGGGCGTCGCCGAAGGACAGGTCCGCCAGCTCCGCCGTCTGGTCACAGCAGACCAGGCAGCGGGGAATCACGAATGCCCGGTGGAAGGCATACTGGTGAAGCGCCTGTCGGCGAAAGCGACTCTCCCCCGGCTCCGGGACGGCGGTCCTGCCGTCATCCTCCAGACGGACCCTGACGTGGCCCATGGACTTGCTGATACTAACCTCCTCACCACTCTTCAGGCGCACGGTGATGTAGCCCACCCAGCCCCTGCCGCGGTAGTCCAGCCGGGTGACTTCGTTTGGGTCGATCCCCAGCTGCATCAGGTAGTACTCGGTACCCAGGAAGGTGGCCGAGTTGCTGCACACGAGCCCGAGCACCAGCACGACCTTCTCGCGTACGGCCCCGGCCAATTGTTGCGCCTTCCTGATCCCGTGGACGTGACAGGGCAGGCCGACGGCGGCATACCTGCCGCTGCTTTCCATCACTTCCCTGAGACCGGCATTGGCCGGGACGGGGCAGTACTTGGATCTGGCAGCCTCGATGATCTCCTCGGGGGTGCGGGCAATGAAAACCTGCGGCTCCAGGGGGCGGTCCTGGCGCATCCGGGTGACGATGGCGCCATCAATCATGCCTTCTTCCAGGGCGTGTATCAGCAGGGTTGTCACCAGCCCGCCCGAGGTCGCGTTGAAGCGGATGTCGTAGTCGGTGGCATGGCCGAGGTAGCACTGGATGTAGTTTCCCAGCCACGGGTAGTCTGGAAGCTTCCCGAAAAGCGCCATGTCCAGCGCGTCAATGTCCACCGCGTGGCCTGGGCAGACCTGGTAGCAGAGACCGCACTGGTTGCAGAGGTTATCATCCACCCGTGGCACGTAGACCCCCCGGCGCTGGTCGTGTACCATCTCCACCGCCCCCAGCGGGCACACGCCCGCGCAGGTGCCGCAGCCCATGCACAGGCCGGACTTCTCCTCCTGTCTGACATCCTTCACGGCGCCCTCCTCAGGCGGGGCGGTACCAGGCTGGCCAGCAGGCTCCGCAGGAATGCTATCTCGGTGCGGCTGAAGCCCCGCAGCAGGAACAGCACGGCGAAATAGCCGATTGCGCCCAGGATGATGCTGGCGGCCACCGCAAGCAGCCCTGACGGACTGACCGCCCAGATAGCCGCCCCCATCGCCGCCGACGCTACCACGCTCTTGGCCAGGAACCTGGGGCTCATATCGATCCTGAGATACCGGAATCCTACTACGCCAGTGACCGTGGCGACAACCACGAAGGCGGCGGTGGTTGCGATGGCCGCGCCCATGATGCCGTAGGGAGGTATCAGCAGCAGGTTCAGAAGGACGTTCAGCACTGCGGCAATGCCCAGAAGTAGCATCACCCAGAACGTCTTGTTCACCAGGTGGAAGATGTAGTCGAGCAGCTGCCGCAGACCGGCGGCGACCAGGCCGCCGGCAACCAGGGGCACGATTGCCGCTCCGTCCACGAACTCCTCGGAGGTGAAAAGCCTGATCAAAGGCACCGACAGAACGGAAAGCCCCACCGCCGCGGGAATCGACAGCATCAGCACGTACTTGATGGAGTACCTGAAGTATGTCTTTGTCTCTTCGGTCTTCCCTTGGTCGTAGAGCCTGGCGACGGTGGGAAACAGGACCATGCCTACCGGGGTGGCAAGAACCGAGATTACGTTGGTGATACCGTAGGCGGCCGAGTACAGGCCCACCTGGGCGGCACCGAGGAAGTATCCCAGCATGTACCGATCGCTGTAGTTAATCACCCAGTTCAGGGGACGGCTGGGAATCAGCGGAATTCCATACCGGAGGTACCGGCCCATGCCGGCAAAGCGGGGCACTGACACACCCACCTGGACGGCTACCACCGATAGCGAGGTGACCGCAGTCACGACTCCGGCGATGAGCATCCCGATGATGACTCCCCTCAACCCCCAGCCGAGCGCGAGGAATCCGGCCATCAGGGCCAGCTCCAGCACCGGCAAGGCCACGTTCATGGTGGCGAACCACCCCATGCGCCGGAAGGCGCGGAAGTAGCACTGGGTCATCCGGTTCAGCGCTTCGGTTACTATCAGGAAGGCCCCCAGCCGGATGACCGCGGAGGCGTCGACGCCGCCATAGACGGTCGACTCCAGGAAATCGGCGGTGAGGATCACCGCCAGGCAGAGGGCGGCGCCTGCGAGGAGGACGACCGCCGTAGCTGAGAAGAACCGGTCACGGACCCGGGTGGCCGTGTTCTCCGCGGCCAGGAACCTTACCACGGCTGCCCCGAGCCCCAGTGCCGCCGCGGGTGCCAGCAAGGCCGCCGTGACCAGCACCAGGGAGAGCGTGCCGTAGTGCTCCGCGCCCAGCAGCTTGGTGAGGAGCGGCAGCCGCACGAAGACCAGGAGCAGCTTGCCGACCTCGACGCCAGCCACCAGGCCGACATCGGTGGAGAAGCTCAGATAGGAGTTTGCCCTGGCGTCAGACAATAGCTCTCACAGGAATCCTGCAGGTCCATCGGAGGTAACCGGTCACGGGCACAGCTGCCTCAGCCCTTCGACTCCAGGTAGCGCCGGACCGCGCCGGCGACCTCGTCCGTCTGCTCCTGGGTCATCTCGGGATACATGGGAAGGGACAGGACGCGCTCCTGAGCCCTCTCGCTCTCGGGGAAGTCCCCGGGACTGTGCCCCATATGCCGGTACACGTCTTGCAGATGCAGGGACAGGGGGTAGTAGACCGCGCTCGCGATACCCCGGCCCTCCAGGTACTTCCGCAGCCCGTCTCTCACTTCCTTGGGGCCGTCCAGGGCGATGGTGTAGTAGTTGTAGACGTGCTCTCCTGGCCTGGCCTCGTACGGCAGGTGCACCATTCCGATGTCGCCAAGAGCCTGGGCGTACCAGGCTGCCCGCTCACGGCGCTTCTCCAGCCAGCCGTCCAAATATCCTAGCTTCACGCGCAACACCGCCGCCTGGAGAGCATCCAGGCGACTGTTGAAACCGTCCACCAGGTGATAGTATCTCTGCTTGCTTCCGTGATTGCGCAGGACTCTGACCCGCTCCGCGATATCGGCACTGCCGGTCACTACCAGGCCGCCGTCACCGTATCCCCCCAGGACCTTGCTCGGAAAGAAGCTGAAACAGCCTGCTTCACCGATTGTCCCTACCTTCTTGTGAGCGCAGGCTGCCCCCATGGCCTGGGCGCAGTCCTCGATGATGGTCAGGCCGTGCGCCCGGATCACGGCCAGCAGTCCATCCATGTCCACCGGTTGCCCGTACAGGTGCACGGGCAGGACTGCCTTTGTACGCGGGGTGATGACAGGCTCTATCCTGGCTACGTCAATGTTGTACGTCCGCGGGTCTATGTCCACGAACACGGGCTTGCCGCCGCACTGGACGATGGTCTCGGTGGTGGCGATGAAGGTGAAGGGGGTGGTAATAACCTCGTCCCCCGGGCCGATACCGCACGCCATAAGTGCCAGCCGGAGTGCGTCCGTGCCGGAGGCCACTCCCACTGCCCACTCCACCCCCAGGTACTCCGCTACCTCCTGCTCGAAGCCGGTAACCTCTGGCCCCAGGATGAAACCGCCGGACTCGATCGTGCGTCGGACTGCCCCGTCTATCTCTTCCTTGATGCAGGCGTACTGGGCTGTTAGGTCGACCAGTGGGACGGGCAAGTCTTCCTCCTCACGGTTACCGGCGGCATCTATAGCACCCCCGCCCCCCGCAGAGCCGAGATGCGGTTGCGCAGGCGGTCTCTCTCTTTGCGCGCGATCAGGGAGTCGCGCTTCTGCTCCAGCTCAGCGATGCGGGCGAGCAGTGTTGCCCCCAATTCTGCGGCAACCTCCGGATACCTGTCAACCAGGTTGTCGGTCTCTTCGGGGTCAGCCTTGAGGTCATACAGCTCTGTCTGAAACCGGCAGCCGATGGTGTCAAACTCCACCAGGGACTCGTGGGGCGTGGGCGAGTGTATGAGCTTGTGGTCGGTTGTCCTGATGCTGTACCTGGTCCTGGCGGCAGCGTCCTGAGCAATGACGAATGGACTGGATGGGACTTCAAGGCCCTGGATAGCGGGTATCAATGACTGCCCGTCCATCTCCGAGGGGTCATGGGGAATACCCAGCATCTCCAGCAGGGTCGGGGTGAGGTCGGTGTGCTGGACGAAGCCACTGACGACCTTGCCCCTGGGGAGGCCGGGGCCACTGATGACCAGGGGCACGTGGACAACCGGGTCATAGAGGCCGAAGTGACCGACGAAGACCCCGTCCCGCAGGGGGTTGTCCCCGTGGTCGGCGGTAACGATGACGATCGTCTCGTCCAGGACCCGGTACCGGTGGAGCGTCTCCAGCAGCTCGCCCACCGAGCGGTCGAAGGCGTGCGCGGCGGCCTGGTACATGGCGGGTATCTGGCTGACGTACCGGACCCCCAGCAGGTGGTACCGCCTGACGATCTCGCGCCACCGGGGGTTCTTGATTCGTCTGAGCATGCTGCTAACGCGCTCTCCGCTGCTATCATGGCAGAACCGGCGAACGTCGGCGGCCAGCAGCCGGTCAAACGGGGTATGGGTGTCCCAGTTGTGCAGGAGGATGAAGAAGTGGCGCCGATGGTGGTGCCGGATAAGCCTGCGGGCAAGCCTGGTATAGGACCGGCCGCTCCGCGAAGGGAGAGTAACGCCGGCACGGCTGAGTGCCAGCCCGGCCCTTCGGCCGGAGCTCTCCGGCAGTAACCCCAGGAGCCTCTCCACCATTCGTAGCGGAGATAAGCCTTCCGTTTCCCCATAGAAGTCGTATCCACGGCGGTGCCACCTCCCCAGCCAGTCGAACGCCATGGTGTAGTAGCTATTGGCCTGGAGCAACTCAGGGAGCAGTCGGGTACCCGTCCGGGCGAGCATCCGCAGCTCTTCCTCGGTGACCCCGTGGGAGGTACTGCCATGATGAACAATGCCGTGAGAGACGGGGTGTTTGCCGGTGAGGATTGTCGTGAAAGAAGGGTCCGTGTGGTTGGTGCACGAGTAGGCGTCCTGGAAGAGCACCCCCTCCCGTGCCAGGGCATCAATGGTGGGGGTGATGCTACCGGGGTTACCGTAGCAGCCCAGGTTGGCTATTCTGAGTCCGTCGCCGACAATGATGACTACGTTCATATGCGGACCGGGTCATTCCGGGTGCTGTGCTCCCACGCTCCGCAGGGCATCCTCGCGGTAGCTCGTGCCGCAGCGGGAGCAGCGGGCGTACCCACCGGAAGCCTTGGGCAGTCGCTCTCCGCACTGGCAGACCCAGCCGTGGAGGCGGGCGGGGTTTCCGTACACCAGGGCATGGTCGGGTACATCATGGGTTACCACGGAGCCGGCACCGACGAAGGCATACCGGCCGATAGTATGGCCGCACAGCACGGTGGCGTTTGCCCCGATTGTAGCTCCCTTTCTGACCAGGGTGGGGCGGAACTCGCTCTTGCGGTCTACGTGGCTGCGTGGACTGGTCACGTTGGTGAAGACACTGGACGGGCCGCAGAACACGTCGTCTTCCAGGGTGACTCCTTCGAACACGGAGACGTTGTTCTCCAGCTTGACGTTCGCGCCGATGGCCACTCCGCGGCCAATGAATACGTTTTGCCCGATGACACATCCGGGGCCGATGCTGACCCCCGGCATCACGTGCGAGAAGTGCCATATCTTGGTGCCCGGCCCGATCTGGACGGGCTCCTCCACGATGCTGGTCTCGTGCACGAAGTAGCCCTTATCTCTCTCATCCACTGTCACCGGTTCTCCTCCCTGCTCCAGGGACTGCTGACAAGCGGAGAGGATACGCAGGACCTGAAGGCCCCTGGGACCGTCCACGAGCGGTCGGCGCCCCGTCTCCAGGCACTCCAGGAAGTCCGTGCACTCGATCCGGAGCGGTTCCTCCTCGAGAAACGGTACCGTCTCTGCCTTGCCCGGGATGGCGGTAGGTGTTTCCCCCTGCCAGTGAATGCCATGTCGGTAGACCACCAGGCTTGCTCCGCCAGGAGAGTTGTCCAGGACGGCCATGCTGCGGTCACCGACCACCGCCAGCTTCTGCTCCTTGAAGGGATGCAGCCAGGACAGGGACAGGCATGCTCTGGTGCCATCAGGATAGCAGAGGTCGGCGACGACGAAGTCGGCTATGTTGGGTTGCAGGTAGCTCCCGCCGTGGGCCGAGACCCGACCGGGCATCCGGCCGCCGAGAAGGCGCAGGACAATGGACAGATCGTGCGGAGCGAAGCTCCAGAGGACATTCTCCCGCGTGCGCAGCTTGCCCAGGTTGAGCCGGCTTGAGGTTATGTAGCGGATACTCCCGATCTCACCGGCGTCAACAAGCTGGCAAAGCCTGGATATCGCGGGGTGGTACTCCATCAGGTGGCCGACGAGAAGCGTCTTGCCTCTCTCTTCCGCCAGGGCGGCCAGCTCCTCTCCTTCCTCGACGCGGAGGGCGAGGGGCTTCTCCACGAACACGCCTCTCCTGGCCGATAGCAGGGCTTCTGTGGCCATCGGGTAGTGAAGCTCGGCCGGAGTGGCAATAACCACCCCGTCGACTTCACGATTGGCAAGCACAGCGGCGAAGTCGGTCTCGGTATTGACGTCCGGGTACTGGCCTGCCAGAAGGTCAAGCGTCTCGCGGCTGGTGTCGCAGATGGTGTGGAGAGCGCCAAGCTCGGCGAAGTTCCGCACCAGGTTCTTGCCCCAGCTACCGCAGCCCACCACGGCGATTCTGGCACTCACGGCTCACCCAGCCTGACGATGCTCGGGGCCGTAAGCCCCATGGTAGCCCCGCGGGTGTCCAGGACGAGCCCGGCCTTGTCTGCAATCACGGAGAAGTCTAGGCAGGTGTGGTCAGTGGTGATGACCACGCAGTCAGAGCGTGCCAGTCGTTCCCCGGTCAGTTCGACCGAGCGCATCGGGAGGCCGGCTACCGTGATCTGCGGAGCGTAGGGGTCATGGTACTCTACTGACGCGCCCTGCTCTTTGAGCAGCTGGATAACGCGCAGAGCGGGCGACTCCCGGATGTCCTCGACATCCTTCTTGTAGGTCACTCCGATGACCAGGATATCGGAGCCATACAGGCTCTTGCGACGTGCGCTCAGGCACGCCATCACCCGCGAGAGGACGTGATAGGGCATCGCCTCGTTTATCTCGGCGGCCAGTTCGATGAAGCGGGTGTGGAAGTCCAGCTCTCGCGCCTTGCTGGCCAGATAGTAGGGGTCGGAAGGTATGCAGTGACCCCCAAGGCCGGGGCCGGGGTAGAAGGGCATGAATCCGTGCGGCTTGGTGGCGGCGGCGGCAATGACCTCCCAGACACTGATTCCCATGCGTTCGCAGAGCCGTGCCATCTCGTTCACGAGGGCTACGTTCACGCTGCGGAAGGTGTTCTCGAAGACCTTGGCCATCTCAGCGATCTCCGGGGACGAGACCACCCGGACATCGTTCACCACCTGCTGGTAGACACACGCCGCCAGCCGCGTTGACTCCTCGTCCAGCCCCCCGACCAGCTTCGGGGTATTCTTGATTCCGTAGTGGGCGTTGCCCGGGTCGACGCGCTCGGGAGAGTAGGCAAGGTAGAAGTCCGAGCCCGCCTTTTTACCCGACGATTCCAGTATGGAGAGCACCAGCTCCCGCGTGGTGCCAGGGTAGGTGGTGCTCTCCAGCACCACGATCTGTCCCCCCCGCAGGTTCTGAGCGATCTGCCGTGACTCATAGGTGACGTACGAGAGATCCGGGTCCTTGGTCTTGCCGAGGGGGGTGGGCACACAGATCAGGATCACGTCCGCCTCTCCAAGCCGGGTCTGGTCAGTGGTTGCTTCCAGCCTCCCCTCCACCACCACCTTCGCCAGCGCGTCGCTGCCGATGTCGGCAATGTAGGACTCACCCCGATTGGCCATGTCCACACGCTTCTGCTGGACGTCAAAGCCCAGCACGCGGAATCCGGCCTCGGCAAAGGACAGCGCCAGGGGAAGTCCCACGTAGCCTATCCCGACCACTGCGATCCTGGCCTGCTTGTTCCTGATGAGGGTCTCTAGCTCGGACATGCCTTTCTCCAACCGGCGGTCCAGGCGGGGATTCCCCCGGCCTGTTTACCCGCAATGCGCCTTTGCCCTGGTTCTCATCCGCCGGGCAAACCCGTCTGCCCGAAGTGAGCGTGGGAGACGCAACCTCCTGGCCACTGGCCTAGTCCACGTTTACCACGGCCTGGACCATTTCCAGCAGCCTGGCCCTGGACTGCGCTCCGGTCCTGCGCACCACCTCTTCGCCTGCCTGAAAAACAACGAAGGTGGGACATCCCATGACGCGGTAGCGCGAGGCCGGTGCCGGGTTCCGGTCCACGTTCAAATCCGCTACCTTCAGCTTCCCGTCAAACTCCCTGGCAATTTGCTGGAGTACCGGCTCCTGCTGCCGTGACGGCAGGCACCATGAAGCCGAGAACTCAACCAGAACCGGGACATCAGACTCGAGCACTTCCTCCTGGAAATTACGGGCGGAAAGCTTTACGAGTCGGCTCATACTTGATCTCCTCGATGATCTCCAGGGTCTCCACCTGCTTCTTCAGCCCTGACCACCACGTCCTTGGCAGTATCAGGTGCCGCTTCTCGTTTATCCGCTGGCGTATGTGTGGCTGAGTGAGCAACTCAAGCATCCGGTAGACCTCGTCTTCCAGGGGCACCCTGGGTTGAAAGCCGAAGCGGTCCGGCAGCTTGCTGAAGATGGGTTCGTAGGGATGTATATCGGATTCCACCCGCGGGTTCTCCACCCTCTGGATCAGCACCGGCAGGCTGAACTCGGTGCTGGCTATCCTGGCCACCGTTTCGGCGAGTTGTCTCACACTGTAGAACCCGGACATCTGGTTGACCACGTCATACTGGCCGGGCTCGGGGGGCTGGGTGATCAGGCGAGTCATGCACTGCATCGCGTCCTCCAGGGCTATGAAACCCCGGATCTGCTCGCCCGAGCCATAGAGCGTGAGGGGGAAGCCAGCCACTGCCTGGGACACGAAACGGTTGATTACCGTCCCGAACCACTCGTCCATGTCAAGACGGGTGCGGAGCCGGGGATCGGCGGCTACCTGGTCCGTGTGAACGCCGTAGATGACGCCCTGCATGACGTCATACGAGCGGAGCCACCAGTACTTGCAGGCTTCGTAGATGTTGAACGTGTCCTGCACCTTGCTGACATGATAGAAACTGACCGGGTCGCGCGGCGTGAGCTCCCCACCCATGCTCCACTCGCGGTTGTCCCATTGGAGAACGGCGTCCGCGGGAAACATACCTTCGAAGAGGGGACGGCCGGTCAGGGGGGCGCCGTATTCGCCCATCGTGCCCAGCTTCACCAGCGAGCTCTCGGGCACGCTGTCCCGCATCATGAACAAAACTCCCAGCGTCCCCAGGACGTTGTTCTGCTGGACGTAGGTGGCATGGTCCAGGTCAATCATGCTGTAAGGTGCGCTCGGGCACTCCCCGTAGTGGACTATGACCTCCGGCTTCATCTCGTCCATGAACTCGCGGAGCTTGGGGCGCTCGTTGAGGACGTCTATCCTGCGGAAGTTGATGCCAAGGCC
>Ga0180434_10004902_pt1 | contig 16047 bp, 9 predicted proteins | sample SS_ome_7_FD_132453 | JGI IMG/M metagenome (GOLD analysis project Ga0180434, IMG submission 132453) | Hypersaline lake sediment archaeal communities from the Salton Sea, California, USA - SS_1_D_2 metaG | ecosystem: Environmental > Aquatic > Non-marine Saline and Alkaline > Hypersaline > Sediment...
ACATTGGATCAGGAAAGCGGGACCTTTGCCTGGATGCCGGTCCCCGGGTTTTTGGGCGAGCATGTGCTCCACTTTGCGGTGACCGACGGGATGTTCCGGAGCCGGCCGGTCAGAGTGGTTGTCAACATCAAACCCAGGATATACAACCTGGCGGAGCACCCCCTCCTGGACCATCAGCAGGAGGGCTTCCGCATCCGGTAGAAGCGGCAGTCCGCATAGACATGGGAGCAGATGAATTTTTGGGTCAGGAATTTTTTCCTTTCTCTCGAGCTGACATCGAGGATGAAGTGTTCTTCCGGGCCGGAAAATCCCGACCCGCGGCAGCAGTCTTTCAGGTCCTCGAGAGACATCCCTTTTTCGAGGATCCCGTATTTTTTCATGACTTCCTGTGCCGCTTCGGCAGATCCGTGTTCAGGGCCGGGCTCGGCCAGTGCCACCCGTCCCCCGGGCTTCAGAATGCGCCAGAAGTGCCGAATCGCTTTTTTGCGGTCATGTATGTGGTGGAAGGAGTCGAAACAGAGAACGGCATCGAAGCAGCCGGCCTTTAAAGGAAGATTTTCCACGTCCGCCGCCACCAGGTGAGGGGCCTGATCTTTCATCCTCAGGAGGCCGATCTCCAGGTATGTGCGGCAGATATCCACCCCGACGACCGTGAGCCCCATCCTCATCATCCACTCGGAGGTCCAGGAATAGCCGGCGCCTATGTCGGCAACCACATCGCCCGGTTTTAATTCGAGAAGAGGAATCACATTCCCGAATCTTCGGATTAGCTGGCTGGTGTATTCCGGGTTCCCCGGATTGAAGGGAGAAAAATAGCCGGGACCGAAAAAAGAAGCGTCACTGACTCGGGCCTGGATAGTCATTTCGGCTTTCTTGTAACCCGTCCCTGTATCGTTTGCAGACGGACAGCGGCCTAACGTTCGGTTTGTTATTTCGACAAGTTTTCGAAAAACATCGGCTCTCAAGAAGGAAGCGATGGTATCAAGGAATAAAATGTCATCTTTTCTATTACGGAGAGAATCGGGAAAGATTTCGGGAAGAAAGCCCCGGACGGGAAACCACCGGCCGCATTCGCGGCAAGTGAGGAGTCCTTCTTTTGTTTCCTTGCCTGTATCTGGAGGATCACCCGTTCCGTATGATTCAAGGTCTGTGGCTAAAAAATCGAGCGGATTCTCGCAGACGGGACAACTGATGTATGCGAGAAGAGATGTTTTCATCCTGGTACAGGCCTATCTTACCTGGTCAAAAGACGATTTTCAAGATCCAGTGTGCATGCAAATCACCCCGAAAATCACCTCTAAAGGCTATATACGAGGCCGGTCGAATAAGATAATTTTTTATAGCCAGAATGCCCATGGAAAACAAAAAAAGATTCCTGAATCTCTTTGTTCTGCTTATTTCCAGCCTCATGGCGTTCAGTTTTTTTCTTCAGGGCCAGATCACGGTGACTTCACCGGCAGCCGAAGACATGGTCCGTTCCTGTCCCGGTTACGCCGAACAGGTTCTGCTCGACTCCTGGGATATGAACGAGAGAACAGACCTGGGGTGGCGGATTCATAACTCATCGGAAGAGCCTCATTCCTGCCTGGGAAACTTATTTTTTGCCGATGGAATTTTTTCGGCTCTTTCTCTGTTTTCCGGAGGGCCCGATCCCGACTATTCCGATGCCAAGGTCTTTATCCTCGATTCCGCTTATGCCGGTTCGGCAATGCTGGGGAAAGTAGGCAGGAATTTTCCGATCGATGCCGGGAAATACACGCACCTGGTTCTGCGCATGTCCTTGGGGCCGGACGCGGCCGGTCCGGTGGGACAACTGCTGTGGTCCAAGGATACAGTCTACAGCGGAAGCACTACCTCGGGTTCGTTTTTTGTCTACAACGGCTGGAATTTTTACTTTATCGATATCCCCTCCCTGGGAATCGCCAGCGGGAGTGATCCCTGGAGCGGCCTCATCGATTCGCTGCGCCTCGACCCGGTGATAAAAAAGGATCAGACCATAAAAATCGACTGGATACGCTTGGTCGAGCACGACGCCTCCGCGGAGAGAACCATCACGTGGAGCGGGAATTCCGGGAATGTCGATATTTACCTGGATAACAATAACGATCCGGCTGACGGCAACCTGGGCCTTCTGGCTCGCAACAGGAGCGGCACGAGCTATGTGTTTTTAGCCGGCGCTCTTAGTGCGGGAGATTATTACGCGGCGGTCACCCCGGCCGGGACGACGGCCTTCTCCTATTCTCCGGGATACTTCCGCGTGAATGCCGTTCCCGTCCTCAGGATAACCAGGCCTTCCGAGGAGGGAAGCGACCGGGATTTCATCTCTGTTTCCTTCGATGATCCCTGGGACATGGGCAACCCGGAAGACGTGGAGCATACCGAAAGAGTGGAAAACGGCCAGTTTACGCTGATCGATTACGAAGACCTGGCCGGACGCCAGTATTTTTCCCAATCCGTCTACTACGGCGAAAGCACCAGCGTGACTCCTCCCTCGGTGGGGGACCCCAACGTGTTTTTCCTCCACTTTCTCTACCGGGGCGGAAGCTGTCCCATCGACACGGATCGCTATCACAACCTGGTTTTCAAGATGGGAGTTGCCGGCCCCCAGAGCGTAAGCGACGGGTCGGTCTCCCGGGTGATGTGGAGGAGAAACGACGAGACGGTGGAAAACGTCACCGAGGATATCGTCATCCGCCACCTGGACGGCCGCTGGGTCATGAACAAGATTGTTCTGGATTTGAAAACCATCCCTTTGGAAGAGGGAAGCGGGAGCCCCTCTCATTCCGGATGGACCGGGTACGTGGACAGTTTCCGTATCGATCCTCACGAATTCTCCTCCTCGAGGGCTTTTTTCTTCGACGAGGTGAGGATCACCTCTGATTGGACGGCTGATGATACCTTCGAGATCGAATGGGAATTCGCCGACGGAGACGGCAGCGCCTCCGTTTCTCTCTTTTATGATACGAATGATACAGGATTTGACGGGTCGCTCATCGCTTCCAACCTTCCATGCTCTCCGGGGACGGGCAGCTATCTATGGGACTCGTCTGCTGTTCCCGAAGGAGAGTACTGGATCTATGCGGTTGTCGATGACGGGCTCAACCAAAACCAGTGTTACTCCGGAGGACCGGTCATCGTGGACCATGCCCTTATCCCCGAGATCAGCCTGTCTGAAACACGGATCTACCTGGGTGCAGAAAGAAACGGCACGGCCACAACGCCCGAAAAGATTTTGGTCTGCAACAACGGCCAGGGCACCCTCGACTGGCAGGCTGCAGCTAACCAAGGCTGGATCGAGATAAACCCTGTCTCCGGGACAGGAGATGGAATTCTGGAAATCGGAGTGGAAACGACCGCCCTTCCGGAAGGAAGTTATGCCGGGACCGTCACCGTGACCGATCCCGATGCATGGAACTCGCCCCAGGTAGTCGAAGTGTTCCTGACAGTTTACGCTATCGGCGCTGACAGCCCGCCTTTCGGCGTGTTCGAGACCCCCGCGGAGGGAGCGACTGTCTCAGGAAATATTCCGGTCACGGGCTGGGTTCTTGATGATATAGAAGCCACCCGTGTCGAGATCAAAAGAGATCCAACCGCATCGGATTCCCCTGAAGTTGTGGGAGCCGACGGGTTGGTTTACATCGGGGATGCGGTGTTTGTCCGGGGGGCCAGACCGGATGTTGAGGCTGCCTACTCCACCTATCCGAGGGCCGACCGGGCCGGATGGGGATATATGATGCTGACCAATTTTCTGCCCGACGATGGAAACGGCACTTTTTCTCTGTATGCCTATGCCAGTGACGGCGGCGGGAAAAGGGTCTTGCTGGGGACCAGGACCATAACCTGCGACAACGCCAACCGGATCGAGCCCTTCGGCACCATAGACACACCGGCCCAGGGAGGCGTGGCCAGCGGGTCAGAGTACGTGAATTTCGGCTGGGCGCTCACTCCGCAGCCCAAGTACATTCCCGAAGACGGCTCGACGATTTGGGTCTGGGTAGACGGCGTGCCTCTGGGGCATCCCGATTACGGGCATTACCGGGAGGATATAGCCACGAGGTTTCCGGGTTATGCCAACAGTGACGGGGCCGTAGGATATTACGTCCTCGACACCACAAAGTATGCCAACGGTGTGCACACCATAGCCTGGAGCGTGGGTGACAGCAACGGTGACGAGGACGGAATAGGAAGCAGAATTTTTGAGATGCAGAATCTAGGGGGCGCTTTAGCAGGTATGAGCTCTGTTGATGTCAACAGCCTCCAGATTGACACGACAGGCAGGCTCGCTTTGAGAGTTAGGGGGATGGAAAAAGGACTCAGCGGGAGAAAGATGGAAAGCCTGGTTGAGAGGCGGACGAATAGGATGAACGAAAGCAGAGAAGAGATGCTGAAAGAAGTGAGAAAGAGCGCGGATGCAGCATATGAGGTGGAAATAGAGGAGCTGGATAGAATCGAGCTGCATTTCAGGAGCAAAGGCGGGAATAAATTGATTGGATGGGGGAAGAATCCGGACAGACCTCTTCCCGTTGGTTCGACCCTGGATGAAAGAGAAGGCATATTCTACTGGCATCCGTGTGCCGGATTTCTTGGCGAACATGTCCTTCATTTTGCCGTGACGGACGGGACATTGCGGAGCCTGCCCGTGCGGGTAGTGGTCTCGATTGAACCGAAAAAGTACGGAAAGATTCCATAAGGAACCCACTGCAAGACCTTCCGACGACCGGAAATCTTCGACATGTTGAAAAATCCCCTTGGATTCTACGGGATTCCTGAAAGCCTTTCAGGGAAAAGAGTCCTGGATATCGGAACGGCCAGCGGATTTTTCGCCTTCCCCTATTCGTCCTCTACAAAAGAGCGGTGAGGCTTTCTTCCCACTGGTCCACGATGACCCGGGGGGCATAGTGCTTCAACACGGCCTTCCGTCCGTTTTCACCGTAAACTCGCCTGATTGCTTTATCCAGCAGGAGCTCGACGATGGCCCCCGAGGTTTCTGCGTCACAATATGGATTGACCAGAAGGCCGCTGTGAAAGTCCTGCACGATGGTCCGGGCGATGCTGAACACGCTGGCGACAACGGGAAGCCTGTGAAGCATGGCCTCTACGAAAACGATTCCGAACGATTCGAATTCGGAAAGCGATATGAAAACATCCGCCATGGAATAGAGGGCACGCTTTTCTTCCCTGGGGAAATCGTCGATGAAATAGACCTTGCCGTCACTGGAAGGGGCATGCTCTCCGGAAATCTGTTTCAGCTTCGAGGTATAAGCCGTGGTGCCCCCGGCGATCACCAGAGCCGTATCCGGAACATGATCCCAAACCCTGGGCATGGCCTTCAAGATTGTCTGGATGTTCTTGTGCCTCCCGTGCTGGCCGAGAAAGAGCAGGACGGACTTTTGCTTTATCCCGTACCTTTTCTTGACCTCATCCTTTTCCAGAGGAACGGCCGGGGGGAGGTTGAGATCTTTTTCTTCAAAGGGAAGTGGCGGGAAAACCTTGACATTATTTGCATCCAACTCTCCTTCCCGGATGATGTGCTGTTTCTCGGTCTCCGAATGCACGGCCACGAGATCGGCTTGCTTCATGATTCTGTAGAATACGGGGTTGGAATAGCCGCAGGGGTCGTGGATGTGTATGGCCGGGTTGACGATGAGAGGAATACCCAGCTTTTTAGCCGCTTTCCAGGCGTAATAGACGTTGAAAGTAGGGAACGGGGCGGTCAGGATGAGCCCCGGCTTGATCTCCATGATCCGCTTAAAAAAATAAGGATTCCGCGGGCCGAAGGAATAAAATCGTATCCAGTCATTGAATGGGTATTTGATGTGGCAGGCCGCTGTGCGCAGCATGTTCAGGATACGTCTTCCGCAGGTCCGGAAACCTAACCGCTCCACTTTGACTCCCCGGATGATTTCAACCATGGCTCCGACCCTTCTTTTATCGCCGAGAAAGAAACATTCCGTGGAATAGGCATTGGTGGTTAGAACTTCCACGGCGTAACCCCGGGCGACCAGGGCTTGGGAGAGCCGAGTGAGATGGGCTTCGACTCCTCCCCGGGCGGGATGAAACAGATGGGTGACGAAGAGGATTTTTTTATCGGCCATGACTGCGACAGCGAGACAAATTTGGATTATACGTTGATCGCGCATAGAAGTCAATTTCGAGAGGTGTGTTGACACGGAAAAAATGATTGCTATATAATGCATAGGATAGTAAAATTCGAGAACTCCCGGTAAACCCTGATATTATTATGCAGGAAAAAATCGGGGCGGATGGGGTCCATCATGATGAAAAGAGAACCTGATAACCGACAATTTGGCGTTGAGCCAGTGATTTACACGGATGAAACAGAAGAACTGGATCTTCGAGCATGGCTGCAGGTTCTCATCAAGCGCAGAAAAATCTTATTCGCTTGCGTCGGGGCCGCGGTATTTTTCGCCCTCGTATTTGTCTTCAAGGCCACCCCCAAATACAAGGCCGCCGGAACCCTCATGATCGAAGAGGAATCATCCAGGATCCTGAGCATCGAAGACGAGTTCGGCTACCGCCAGAGCAGAGCGGACATCCGCTTCTTCAACACCCAGTTGGAACTTCTCAAGACCAATGCCCTGGTGGAAAGGGTGGCCAGAAAACTCGACCTGCTCAATCATCCCCTTTTCTCGGCAAAAAATAGCGATGCCGAAAAAACGGCTAAGCCTGCCAATCCTTATTCCCTCCTCGTCAAAGACCTCCAGAGAAACCTGGACGTTTCGCCGGTGCGGGATACAAGGCTGGTGGAAGTCAGTTATACCTCTCCGGACCCTGCTTTCTCCTCACTCCTGGTCAACACGCTCTCTCAGGAATTCGTGGATTTTTACATCGAAAAAAAGTACCAGACTACCCAGCAGGCTTCGAAATTCCTGGAAGAACAGATTGCTGACCTCAGGGAGCGCCTTTCCGTCAAGGAGGCCGAACTCCAGGAGTACAGCAAGGAAAAAGACCTGTATTTTTTAAGCGAGCAGGAAAGCGCGTCGGTTGGCAAGTTCGCCGACGTGAATGCCGCATACACCCAGGCTCAGATCGAAAGGATCAAGGCCGAGTCGAATTACCGGCAGCTGCGGAATTTAAAAGTCGATGCGCTTCCCCAGTTCATTAACAACGCGATTCTTCAGGACTTGAAGACGGAATATGTGAAGCTGAAGAACGATTACGAAGAAAAAAGAAAAATCTTCAAGCCGGACTACCCTGACATGGTTCAACTCCTGGGCAGACTGGACAGCATGAGAGCGGAGCTGGAAAACGAAATCACCAAGGCCGTTGACGCTGCGGAGACCGAGTTCAGGACAGCCCTGAACAAGGAGCTTTCCCTGAAGCAACTCCTCGACCAGCAAAAGGAAGAAGTGGCCTTGATGAATTCCAACGCCATCATCTACAACAACCTGAAAATCGAAGTCGAAAACAACCGGAAGCTCCTGATCTCTCTTGAGGAACGCCAGAAAGAAACACTGGTTTCGGCCAGGCTCGGGGAGCTGAAGACATCCAACATCTCCATCATCAATCCCGCCGAGCCGCCTCTGAACCCTGTCTATCCCAAGAAAAAGCTCACCCTCATCCTGGCCTTGATTGTCGGGCTTTTTATCGGGGGAGGGCTTTGCTTTGTCCTTGATTACCTGGATAACACGGTCAAAGGACCGGAAGATGTGGAAAGGCTGGCCCGCCTGCCCTCTCTGGGCGTGATTCCTTATCTTCCCCATGACGGGCAGAGAAAATTCAGACACCGCGGATCTTATTACCGGAACCGCCACGGGGGGGATGGCAAGGAAGTCAAGAATATCGAACTCGTCAACCATCTCTTTCCGGAATTTTCGTTGAGTGAGGATTACCGGACGGTGAGGACCTCGATCCTTCTTTCATCTGCCGGGAGATCGCCAAAATCGATCGTTGTTACCAGCGCTCTGCCCAAGGACGGAAAGACGGTCACCGTGTCCAACCTGGCCGTGGCCTTTGCCCAGTTGAAAAAAAAGGTGCTGGTCGTAGACTCGGATATGAGAAAACCGAAACAGCAGCAAATATTCAAGGTGCAAGCTGCGGCGGGATTGAGCAGCTATCTCACAGGCAAAGCCAGCCTGTATGACTGCATCCATGAAACCAATATTCAGGGTGTATCGCTTATCCCCTGCGGGCCGGTACCGCCGAACCCGGCCGAACTTCTCGATTCCAGGCCCATGCAGGAACTGGTGGACGCGGTTAAGGGCCGGTTCGATGTGGTTTTGTTCGACACCCCACCGGTCCTGGCCGTCGTCGATTCGGTGATCGTATCGGCGATGGTGGAAGCGACCATTCTGGTCGTGTATCCCGGGAAGACAAAAGAAGATACATTCTGCAACGCCGTCGAGGAGCTGAGGAAAGGGAATATCAAGATCATCGGAACCGTATTCAACGGGATGAGCCTGGAAAAAAACGGCTATTACACTGGCCGGTATTACCGGGGCTATTATTGGTCCAATACCGAAGAGGGAAGAGATGAGGAACAGAAGCGGGTTAAGATTGTCATCAAAGGGTCTTCCCGCCCCCGCGTGAATGGAAGCGATTGAACGGATATTTTATCAAAACCGTCCGCATGCGGCGATTCTCCTGCACGGCAGGCTGGAGCCCTGGCCGCGGATGTTCTGAGCGTTCGTTCAAGGATGGAGTTCATGCCCGCATGGTTGACTGAATCCAGATGGACGGCCGCCAAATGCGCGGTTCTCATTTTCTTCATTCTTTTTCAGGCCTACTTGATTTTCGTCAAGAAACACCTCGTCTTGGATATCGATGCCTATCCCAATACTCTGCCTTCCCCGAATGTTTTCAGTGATTACACCATCGGACAAACCTTTATTGCGGACAAAGATTATCTGTCGAAAATAGAAGTGATGCTCGGCACCCACGGCAGGGAAAACGATAAAGATGTTGTCTTCCAACTGTGGGAATGGGTCCCGGAAAAGAATCTGGTGGTGCAGAAAAAATTCAACGCATCCACGGTGCAGAATAACCGCTACAAAGCCGTGGAATTCACCCCCCAAAAACAGTCCCGAAAAAAGGGATACCTTTTTCTTTTTTCTTCGCCGGAGTCTTCCCCAAACAATTCTATTTGCGCCTGGATGAATGAAGAAGATATTTACAGGAATGGAAATTTTATGCTGAAAGGACAGACTCAGGAAGGAGACCTGGTTTTTAGGGTGTATTTCAAGCGGCCCATAGCCGCCGAGCTGGGGCGGATGGTAAGCCACAATTCCGGAATATTCGGGAACGGGCTTTTTCTGACCCTGTCTTTGATATTCTTTACCGCTGTTCAACTTTTCGTCCTGTCGAAACTTTTGGATTTGACGTTTAAACTGATGTAACTTTGTCATGGCGAGAGACCAAAGGGAGCGTGGCCATCCCTTAATTTTTACCTATCGACGGAACTTTAGACCGAAAAGAGGGTGAATGTGTATGATGTCTTTGTTATAAGCGACGATGTTGTCGGCGAAAAAATGGCCGGACCGGGCATAAGGGCTTGGGAGTTGTCGAAATGCCTGGCCAGGCACTTCAAGGTGGTACTGGCCATCCCTGAATACTCATCTGCTTCACAGAACAGCACGTTTTTTGAAAACATCCCTTTCCAGGTGGTCCGGTATTCCGTAGATGACCCTGCCTTGATCGAGAAAATCGGACAAGAGAGCAAGATCGTCCTCTTCCAGGGCTATATTCTTTCCAAGTTTCCTTCGATAAAGGAACTGCCGGCCTGCATGATCTGCGACCTTTATGTTCCGTTCCCTCTCGAAAATCTTTTCGTCCATAAATGGAAAGTTCCCAGCCTTAAAGACAGGGAGTTCATCCACCAGCGAGACCTGGGTGTTTTTCACGACCAGATCATTCACGGCGATCATTTCCTGTGTGCTAATGCCAGGCAGCGGGACCTCTTCGTGGGCTCCCTGTTGTGTCTCAACAGGATCAACCCTCGATACCTGGACGAAAATCCTGTCCTGGACGAACTCATCAGCATAGTCCCGTTCGGGATCAGCCCGGATCCGGAAGAGTCGGAAAAGGGGAATACGCTCAGAAACCGGGTTTCCGGATTGGATGAGAACAGCATCCTTCTCATCTGGGGGGGGGTCCTCAGCAACTGGTTTGATCCCGTAACGCTGATCAAAGCGGTGCATCTGGCAAGGGAGAAAGATCCGCGGATAAAACTCTTCTTTCTTTCCACCAAGCATCCCAATCCGCTGCTTCCTGAATTCGACATGGCAGGAAAAGCCGTCAAGGTTTCCGGTGAATTGGGGTTGACCGGCACGCATGTTTTTTTCAATCCCGAGTGGGTGGATTATGACAGGAGAGGCGCCTATTTCATGGAGGCGGATATCGGGGTCTCCATCCACAAGGTGCATTTCGAGACGTACTATTCCTTCCGGACCAGGATCCTCGATTACCTGAAATACGACCTGCCCATGATTTGTACGGAGGGGGATCATCTTGCCGAGTTTATCCGAGGTAAAGGTCTCGGAATGTCTGTGCGCCCTGAAGATGAGCACGAATTGGCTGCGGCCATTCTGAGTCTTGCCGGGGAGAAGGAATGGCGGGAGAAAATCAAGGAAAGGATCAGGAGCCAAAAGAAAAAGTTCTATTGGGAAAGGACCTGCGAACCGCTCATCCGTTACTGCCGAAAGGCCCTGGCTGCAGGGCGAAAAAAGAACAAGCGCCCCGAAAACGGCGGGACGTTCATCCCGGCCCTCTCCGGCAGGCCGTATTCCCTCAAGGGCTGGACGAAAAAGAGATTCTGGCTGCTGTCCCAGAAACTTCCACTCCGGCTCTCGGCGAAGATAAAGCGGCTTTTCAGGTTTTGATCCCCATGAGCACCCAAGAAAAAAGCAGATGCCGGACGGTGTTTATCATCGTTACCTGGAACAGGAAAAAAATGCTCGGCCAGTGTCTTCATTCCCTCAAGAAGTATATCCCGTGCCTGCATAAAATCATGGTCGTCGATAACGCATCCTCCGACGGGACTTCCGATTTGGTGAAAAGGGAACATCCTGACGTTATGCTGATAGAAAACAAGAGAAATGAGGGATTCGGCAAGGCGAACAACCGGGGTCTCGACTACCTCGTCCGCCGCAGCATCCCCTTCGACTACGTGGTCTTCCTCAACGACGATGTAAGACTTTATGACGGATCGCTCCAGGACCTTATCCATTACATGGATGATCATCCTGAGGTCAAGGCCTGTCTTCCCGGTGTTTTCATGGATCATGGAAAACTTCAGACAGGAGTTGCCGGGTACGGGCTTTCTCTGAAATCGGCGTTCTATTACTTTTCCTTCCTCTCCATTCTCTTCCCCCGTTTTTTCAAAGGCTTTTTTATTCACCAGCACTATTTCAGGAAAAGAGGGATCATCCTGGAAGTGGACTGGATCTCGGGTGTATGCATGGTCCTCGAGGGCGGCGTAGCTCGGGCGCTGAGGTTTTCTGAAGACTTCTTCATGTATGCGGAAGATCTCGCCCTGTGTGCCGAAATAAAGAAATTCGGGAAAATTGTTTACTTCCCACGCGGCGGAATCCTTCACCTCGGCAAAACCCATACGCCGCAGACCTCTCCCCGGTGGATTGAATCTCTCTTTCGATACTACAAGATGGAGAACGGGAAAGGAGCCGCGGAAAAATTGCGGTTCTTGAAAATCATCTTTGCTTGCGGTTTTCTGTTGAGATGTTTCGGCTATTCCATTTTGAACATCGTTTCCGGAAGCGAAAACGCGCAAAAAAGACGTGAACTGCTCAGCTACAGCAAAAACATCCTGGAAAATTTCTTCGGCTAGATAAAGCAATACCGGGCCGGCGGCGGAAATATCGGATGGGCGGCACAGATGTTTTCAGGAGAGATGCACCCTTTGGTATACCTTCAACGTCTGTTGTGCAGTGGCCAGCCAGGTTAATTTTTCGGTCAGGGAGATTCCCCTGGTTCGGCATGTGCTCCTGAAATCCGGGTCGCTGATGATACGGAGTACGGCCTGGCTGATTTCCGAAAGATCTAAGGGGTCCACAAGTACCCCGGCATCTCCGGCTATCTCTTTCAGTCCCGAGGTGTTGGAGCTGACCACGGGTACGCCTGACCTCATGGCTTCCAGCACGGGCAAACCCACCCCTTCGTACAGGGAGGGATAGAGAAAAACGTCTGCTTCCCTGTAGAGAAAGGGCAAATCCCGGTCATGCACGAACCCGGTAAACAGGAGATCCTCCTTGTGCTCGATTTTATCCACCGATAGCAAGGTTCTACGGGTTTTAAAATCCTTTTTCCCGACGAGGATCAACCGGTGAGGCAGATGATGCTCCCTTTTCATCAGGGAAAAAGTCTTCACAATGGAGATGATGTTTTTTCGGGGGTTCAACCTCCCCACGAATAACAGATAGGGCTTCTGAATGCCGTATTTGCGCAGAATTTTCCGGGTTTCCAGAGGATCTGATGCGGGCGAGAAGCACGGGGAAACTCCGAGGGAGATCACCTGGATTTTCCCGGGATGGATGCCGTAAGAGTCTACGATATCCTGTTTAGAGAAATGGGACCCGGTGATGATGGCACCGGATCTTTTTGCGGTCGACCGGATCAGCAGCCTTGACCGCAAGACCTCGAATTTTGAGAAAAAATCCGGATAATGGAGAAATCCCAGGTCATGGATGGTGACCACCAGCTTCCCGCTGTGAAAAGGCGGACGGATGTACTGAACATGAAGGATATCCAGGGCGTCTTTCAAGGTCGCCCGGGTCAGAAGAAAGGGGTTCCTTACCAGGGCGTTTTCGACCGCAAGCTTTCTTATCCTGAAGTTTTCTCGGTCATGAAACTGCCGGTAAAAGGTGTGCTGGATGTTAATGCCGTAGAGCACATATTCATTCTGCTTATCCACTTGGCTCAGGGCTGAGACCAGGTTACGGATATAGGTGCAGTTGCCCGTCCCCTCCCTCTCTGCGGCATGAGTGTCGATTCCTATTTTCATGCTGAGAAACCTTAGGCGTTCATGCCTTTTTGATGAGGGCTCATCGTTCCCTCCTTCCGGCTGATGAAAAAGAAGATCCTATGCCTTATGCACAAGCAATCATATACCATATTCCTTCCATAATTTCAAATTTAAGATGCATGCAAGAATTGCAATTTGCCTGATTCCGCTATAGAATCCTCTACGCATGGATCCAATGAAAAATTCCCGGATATTTTTTGGGGTTTTGAGTGTTTTTTATGCCCTCGCCCTCTACTTCTTTTACGTGAAATACGTGCCGCTCATCGTTCCCTTCCAACTGGCTCTTGTCCCAGTTCTTCTCCTGGCCCTGGTTCTAACCGCAGCGAAGCCGGAACAGGGAACACTGTTTTTTGTTTTCGCCTTTCCCTTGATCAACGGCCTTCCCTACTTTTTCGGGATCTTCGAAGATGTCCCCCACGCACCCGCAGCACTCGTGCTGTTTTTGTTTTACTTTGGAGGATGGTGTCTCCATCTAAGCTTCTCCCGCCAAAAGTTGTCATTCAATCACCCGGTATTCAAGCCCATGGCGCTTTTTTCGGCCTTTCTGCTCGTTTCCGCCCTCCTGAACTTCTTCAGGTTCTCCAATTTTTTCCCTTTCTTCTCGGATGATATCTACGAGCTGATCACCAATGTCGATGGGGTCACCGCGGGGGGGGCCTTGATGAGCACCCTTTTCCATTCCCTGAACTATGTGACCGGCTTCTTCTTTTTCTTTCTTGTGCTGAACACCGTCCGTTCAGTTCAATATGTTAGGAAAATCATTTTTCTCCTGCTGCTAAGCACGACTTTTGCCCTGGTGTTCGGATTTTACCAGCAGATCAGTCAATCCAGCCTAGGGAATACTCCCTCTTGGATGGATACCGGGCAGATCAATTCCCTGTTCAAGACCCCGAATTCATTCGGAGCGTTTTTGGCTGCCGTGCTTCCCTTGATCCTCGGCTCGATCGTCGTGTTTAGAGGGTGGCGGAAAGCTTTACCGGCCGCCCTTTTTATATCCGCCCTGGTTCTTTTTCCCCATATCGGTTCAAGGAGCGCCCTTTTGGGTTTTCTGGTTTCCCTGGTGTTTTTCCTCATCCTCTCCATCAGGGCCCTCTCCTTTTCAAGGACCAATCCTCTGCGGTTTTTCAAAAAAGCCATGCTGATGCGAATCATCCTCCTTATCACGGCTGTTGTCATTATAGCCGGAGTGACGGGTCTCAGCCGCTCCCGGCTGACAGCCCGGCTCAAGGGCAATATCCGGACCCTGGTCCAGACCGGGGAGCTGGCCGAGGTTTCCCCGGAAAGGTATTTCCTGTGGAAGGAAGCGTTCCACATGATCAAGGATTATCCTTTGACCGGAGTAGGGGCCGGTGCCTTCATCATCGAACTCCCCAATTATTACCATTTGGACAGAAATTCCCAGGCCGCGGTCCAGGTGGGTTGGAAGAGGGTGGATTCCGCGGAAAATTATTTTCTCCACGTGATGGCAGAGCTTGGCGCGGGAGGGCTTCTTCTCTCCGCCTGGCTCTTCTGGATGGTGTTTAGAATCCTGGGCAAGAGCCTAAGGTCGGAAGGGAACCATGATAAGGAGAAATTCATCCTGGCCGGAATTTCGGCCGGAGTTGTATCTCTGTTCACCAATTATTATTTCCATTCCTTCGTCGGAAGCTTTGAGACAAAGTATACTTTCTGGCTCCTGGTGGGGACGGCCGCAGCCTGGGCGAACATAAAGGGGATGCCAAAGGAGAAAGGGAGTTTCAGCAGGAAGGGCAAAATTTTGAGCGTTGTTTTGCTGGCCGCCTTCGGGGGACTTTACGGGTGGCATTGCGTTCATTCTCTTTCATTAAGGAGCCGAACCGATCTTTTCGACATCGACCAGGCTTTCGGCTTTTATCAGCTCGAGACAACAGAGGACGGGCGAAAATTCCAGTGGACAGGAAAATACGGGGGAAAGATGCTGGAAATCCAGGGCCCCGTGATCCGCATCCCCCTGCACGCCTCCCATCCAAAAATAGAGAGAAGACCGGTTACGGTCAGGATCTACCTGGTCAAGGATTTCTTCAAGGAAAAGAGGCTGCTGGACGAAATCTCCCTTCGCCACAGCCGCTGGAAAACATACGAGTACTCACTTCCGGAAGAGGTGGGCCGCAAAGTCATTCTTCTCATCGAGGTCAGCCGGACCTGGAATCCTCAAAAAGCGTTGGGAGTTCCGGATCCCAGGAACCTGGGTGTGGCATGGGGCGAGATCTCCTTTTTCTTGACAAGAAAATCATAAACAAATAGAATTAAGCGGCCTTCGGGTACCAAATGAAAAAGCTCTGATCTGAAGCAGCGGCTCTGTTCCCAGTCCGGCCGGTGGTGTCGGAAAACGGTTTCTTCGATTCTCCGTGCAGCCCATCTCAACTTCTTTGGGGGTAAGACGTGATGTTCGCAGAGAGAAAAAAGAAAGGGAAGGGACAATGATGAAAAACGGCGCCCCGGCGCTCATCCTTGCGGCCGGGGCTTACCTGCTGCTGATCCTCCTCCCTGGACAATCCTTGGCCGTCACCTGGAAGGCGCGGAACCTGAACAGCTTGTGGGAGCAGGCGGCCTGGGACCTGGGGCAGCTCAGGATCCAGCCCGCGTTTCTGCTGACCAATGCCGGGTATGATTCTAACGTGCTGTATGCGCCCCGGGATCCGATCGAGGACTACACGTTCACCCTGGGGCCGGCTTTCGACGTCTTCCTGAGGATCAAGAAAAAGCTCATGATCAGCTTTTACGCATCCCCCCGCTACGTCCACTTTTTCGAAACTAAGAGGGAGAGAAGTTGGAACTACCACTTGAACGGCAGCCTGAACCTCCTCCTCAACAGATTTTTCCTGTCTGTGGGCGGCGTCTACACGGATGCCAGACAGAGGATCAACACGGAGATCGATATCCGGCCGAGACGAAAGGAGAAAGGCGCCCGGGCCTCGCTTCTTTGGCAGCCCTCGAAAAGATTGTCTTTTTCCGTCGAGGCGAGGCGCTCGGAGTACGACCACGAGAACGTCGTCTACGAGCAGTTCTGGATTAGCGAGCGGTTGGACCGT
>Ga0180434_10004904_pt1 | contig 16046 bp, 8 predicted proteins | sample SS_ome_7_FD_132453 | JGI IMG/M metagenome (GOLD analysis project Ga0180434, IMG submission 132453) | Hypersaline lake sediment archaeal communities from the Salton Sea, California, USA - SS_1_D_2 metaG | ecosystem: Environmental > Aquatic > Non-marine Saline and Alkaline > Hypersaline > Sediment...
CGGTCGGTGTTGTTCGTCACCTTCAGCGTCACCGGCACGTACGCGCCCACGCGGGCCCAGCCGTCGGTGACGTCCAGCGAGGCGGTCACATCGATGTCCTGGGCCGCGGCGGCGCCGAGCGCGGGCGACACGAGGACAAGCGCCGCGGCCAATGATGTCATGCTGAGCGCAGCGAAGCATCTCGCCTTGCTCGCCCGCTTGAACAAGAGCGCACGGCGAGATTCCCGTTCGGCTCGGGCCGCAGGCCCTCGCTCAGGGCAGGCTTCGTCGCCCCGCGGGCTCCTCAGAATGACGGCCGGTTTACCCGTCACGGCACGCCTCCGCTTTCCTCGATCATCCGCCGGATGTGAATCGCCGCCGCCACCGACCACGCCTGGGCGATGCACCCGCCCGGCCGGTGCGGCGGGTCGCCGTCGTAGACCTCGCTGATGAAGCCCAGGCCCGCCTCGTCCAGGGCGTCCTCCAGGCCCGAAAGGATCTGCGACGCCTCGCCGCGGGCACACTCGCGGCACTCGACCGCGAAGACGGCGTCGACGTACGGCGCGAGCAGCCACGGCCAGGCGGTGCCCTGGTGATAGGCCGCATCGCGCTCGTCCGGGCCGCCGCGGTACGTTCCTTTATACGACGGGTCGGCCGGGTCGAGCGTCCGAAGGCCGCGGGGCGTCAGGAGCCGGTCGCGGACCACCTTCACCACCGCCTTGGCCCGGTCGCCCCGAAGCGGCGCGTGCGGCAGGCCGACCGCGAAGACCTGGTTCGGGCGGACCGACGCGTCGGGCGTGCCGTCGGGCAGGATGCAGTCGTACAGGCACCCGGCGGCCTCGTTCCAGAAGAGCCGCTCGAACGCCGCGGCTGCCCGCTCGCGCAGGGCGCACGGCGCGGGCGGCTCGGCGCCGAGCACCTCGGCCATCTCCTCCAGCAGCGCGAGGCCCGAGAGCCAGAGGGCCTGGATCTCCACCGGCCGGCCGTAGCGCGGCGTGACGGCCCGGCCGTCGGAGGTGCGGGCGTCCATCCACGTCAGTTGCGTCCCCGCGTCGCCGGCCAGGATGAGGCCGTCCGAGTCGGCGCGGATGCCGAATCGCGTGCCGCCGGCGTACCGCTCGACGATCTCGCACGCGACGGGCCAGAGGGTCTCCTCGACGCGGCGGACCCAAGGGAAGCGGAAGTCTTCAAGCGGCTCTTCCTCATTCATCGCCGCGACGTACGCCGCCAGGGCCTGGAGGTACCAGAGGCTGGCGTCGACGGTGTTGTACTCGGCCTGCCCGCTTTCCTCGGCGAAGCGGTTGGGGATGAGGCCGTCGGCGGCGGCCGAGGCGAACGCCTCCAGCACGTCGCCCGCCTCCTCGGCCCGGCCGGTCTCGATCGCCAGGCCCGGCAGGGCGATCATGGCATCCCGGCCCCAGTCGGCGAACCACGGGTAGCCGGCGATGACGGTCAGAAGGTCCTTGCCGTCGATGCGGCGGATGACGATGAAGGCGTCGGCGGCGCGGCGGAGGCGGGACGCCACGTCGGGTGCGCGGGCCGACGTGCCAGAGCCTCCACACGTCTCCCGCCGCTTCCGCGGCGGGCTCGAAGGCGCGTCGCCCGGCGCCGGGCTCGATGACATTTCGGCCGGCGGGTCGAACGAGCAGAACAGCCGGCCGCCGCCGGGGCCGGAGCCGCTTATCGTCCATCGGCCGGGCGCGAGGAGATCCTGCGTGAAGTCGAACCCGCGCTCGCGCTCGATGCGCACCAGGATGCCCTCGTACCACGTGGGGTCGGTGGAGACCTCGGCGTCGCCGGTGTCGGCCCAGCAGAAGACGCCCGGCCGGCCCTCCGAGAGGACCCGCCAGCCCGGGGCGTCCTGGAGCGCCTCGACACGGAAACCGTCGCGCTTGTGGCCCAGGTGGTGCATGGAGCGAAGGGCCAGCATCGGGGCCAGGTCCAGCGTCCAGTCGCCCTCGGCCTGGACCTCGTACGTGATGCACACGCCCTCGCCGTCGCCGAGCAGGACCACGTGCCGGTCGACCGTGGCGCCGAGGGCCTGCGACACGAGCCGCGGCAGCGGGTCGGCGTCGAACGCCTCGGCCCGGGGCGAGCCGTCGGGGTAGAAGCCGCCGGCGTACTCGGTGGTGGAAAGCCAGGCCTCGCCGTCGCCGACGGCGAGCCGCTCGTCGATGTGCGAGAGGATCACGTGCCGGCCGAGCGGCGGGTCGAGCGCCGGCACCCACAGACCGTGATACCGGCGCGCGGGGCAGAAGAGGACGGTGCTCGAGGCGTAGCCGCCCGCGCCGTCGGCCAGCAGCCACTCGGTGGCCAGCGCGCGATCGAGGTCGCGGAGGTCGTCGGCGTGGCGGTGCATGGGCGGTTCCCTGGCGCTTCGCGCGGCGCGTCCTGTGTCTATTGAAACACAGCGGCGGGCGAAAGGCGAGGGTCTTCGGAAGACGCGCCAGGCGCAGGATCGCGGGCACGACACGTCGTGGCCCTACGCGCGCGGCTCGGTCGCGGCGTCGGACTCGGCGGGGGCCGCGGCGGCGGCGCGCGTCTCGGCCGGGGCGGCCGGGTCGGCTTCGGCGGGAGCCGTCTCGACGTGGATTGCCCCGAGGGGGCAGTACGTGACGCACTCGCGGCACAGGCGGCACGCCTCCAGCCGGGCCGCGTTGATGTACGACTTGTCGTTCGACATCTGGAAGACCTTGGGCTGGCACCGGGCGATGCATACGCCGCAGCCCACGCAGTCGCGCGTGTTGACCGATACGGTCACCACCTGGCCGTTCTGGCGGAACGAGGCGACCGCGACGAGGTCGGGGGCGGGCTCGTCGGCCTCGAAGACCTCGTGGGCCTCCTGCCACGAGTGGCTGCGCACCTCGTGCCGGCCGGCGCGGTCCAGCCGGAAGATGCCCCGGCCGCACGTCGGGCACCGGTGCAGGTCCTCCAGTTTCTGGAGGTACTTGATCAGCGTCAGCACCAGCGTGCCGTGGCTCCACGTCAGCGGGCTGACCGAGAGGGGCCGGCCGGTGTACGGGTCGACCTGCTCGGCCAGGACGCCGGACGGCAGGGCGTGGCTGACGGCCCACTCGAAGATGGGCAGGGCCTCCTTGAGTTCGTCCACCGTCTGGCCGCGGGCCACGTAGTAGTCGGCCAGCCAGATGGTGCAGACGAACCAGGGGTTGCCGGGCACGCCGCGGCGGTCGGGCGAGGCCGAGTAGTACGTGTCGCCGGCGTACCGGGCCACGCCGCCCACGGGGGTCTTGACCCAGAGGTCGCGCTGGACGGCCTCCATGGTCTGGACGACGCGCGGGTCGTCGGCCTCGAAGGCGTGGAACTTGAACAGGCCGAACAGGCTGGCGTCGACGGTGGCGTCGATTTCCATGCGGCCGTCGGCGCTGGGGACGAGCCGGCGGACGAACCGGCCGTGCTCCTCGCTCCACAGGTACCGGGCCATCGCCTCGCGGACCTCGCGGGCGGCCCGATCGTAGCGGTCGGCGTGGTCGAAGTCGCCGAAGATCTGGGCGAAGTTCCGCGCCGCCGTCAGGCCGCCGTACACCGTGGCGCACGTGTACGTGTGGATGCCGTACCGTTCCTCCCACAGGTCGTAGGACGGCCGGGGCAGGCCGGTCTCGGGGTCGCGGAAGTCGACCAGGAAGTCGGCCGCCCGCAGGATGAGCGTGTGGTACAGCGGCCGGACGTACTCGACGTCGCGGTACTGCCAGAAGTGCCGCCACAGCGCCCACAGGACCACGGCCGTCTGGTCCTCCTGGATGGGCAGCCGCTCCGTCCCGTCGACCATCCATGGGTGCCACGATGACGCCGGCGTGCCGTCCGGGTTGTACTTGTGCAGGAGGTAGCCTTCGTCGGTCAGCAGGTTGGCGCACTGGGAATAGAAGCGGCGGGTGACGTAGGGAAAGCCGGCCAGGTCGAGGGCGTGGCACACGAGCGCGCCGTCCCTCGGCCACATGTACGAGTAAGTGTCGCGGGAGAACTGGAGGACGTCGGAATCGTTGGCGGCGATGACGGCCCCGCGGTTGTCGATCTGGGAGCGCAGGACCAGCAGGCTCCGCTTGTACAGGTCCTGGACGCCCTCCGGCAGGTTGCCGAAGTTGTACGCCGGCCCGTTGACCCACGCCCGCCAGTAGCGGATGGTGCGGCGGAGCATGCCCTCGGGCGTCCGGCGCTTGAGGACCTCGTACACCTCGCGCAACTCGTCGAAGGAGCGGGCCACCACCAGGTAATAGTAGACCGTGGCCGACGCCCCGGCCTCGAGCGGTACGGTGGCGCCGATGGTGGAATCAACCGCGCCCTGGCTGATGGGGTTGCCCGAGAGGCGGCCGTCCTCGGCATCGCGCCAGGTGCCCTCGGCCCCGCGGAACCCGCACATGCCGGTGGCGAACTGGTCCACGCCGTGACGGTCCCCGCCGTCGGCGCCGGTCCGGCAGAAGCCCGCCAGCACGTACCGCGAGCCGCGGTAATGGACCACCGACTGCAGCCGCGGGTCGTAGTAGGCCGTGTCGCCTACCTTCACGCCATACATCGAGAGGTCCTGCTGGAGGAACAGGCGGACCTCGCGCGGGGCGGCGGTGGTGTTCTCGATGCGGATCTGACGGATGTAGACGTTGCGGTTGAAGTCGACGGCGTCGCTGCACGACAGCCGGACGCCCAGACCCGAATGGGCCAGGCGGACGTCGGTGGCCAGCGTCTCGGGCAGGTACCCGAGGGCCTTGGTCCAGCCCTCGTCGGTCGTCCAGGCGAGTTGGCCGTCGGCCCAGACGCCGAAGCGGCACGGTCCCCAGCCGGCGTGGTCTTCCTGGCCCACGTACGGGAAATAGAGGTCGCGAATCTGGTAGTCGGAATCGAAGGCGATAAGCAGGTTGCCGTTGCCGACGGGAATATCGCGCGGCACGCTATGCCTCTCCCAACCGCCCCTGGGTTCGTCAGAACGCGTTAACCGCCCCGGCGTTCGACCGGCCCATTATACGCACCGCGGGCGCACGGTCAATGAAACCGGACGGCGCCACACCGGTCTTATTCGACCGTCCGGGGCGGGCGACTGAACCTTTTCGGCGCCAGGCGGGAGGGGGGCCGAAGTGCGGCGTGCGGAAAACGCGGAACGCGTGTGGCCCGGCCGGCTTGTCCGGCCGGGGGATACCGTCGCCAGGCCCGAACAACACGCCCCACGTTCGTACGGCCAGCCGTGCACCAACCAAGTTGTCATCGAAGAAGTGACAGGAACTCATCCCGGCTCAAGCCGGCCTGGTCGAGAATCGCAAGCAATGTGCCGCGGGGGACATCTTTGCCCTGGGGAACGATGACCAGCCGCGCACGTCCCTGCGCATCGGTTCGGCAAAAGGCCCGTTGACTGCCTTTGCCACGATGCGGCGCCTCCTCAAACCCCGCTTGCCGAAGGGCGTCGATGATCTGCCTGGAGGAGAGCGACGGCAATCTGGTCATGGCTCAGAGCGCCACTTCCATGGGAGCCGTGTACCGTTCGGGCTGTTCCACCGAGGGACCGATTTCGTCGAGCATCCCCAACTCGCGGGCGTTGGCGACCCAGAGTTCCACGGCCTCCTGGAGCGCCCGGCGGGCGGCGTCCGGCGTGTCGCCGAACGAAGCCACGCCGATTTCCGGGCACCGCGAGACGTACCGGTCGCCCTCGCGCCAGATGACCGCCGTCAAATGGAGGATTTTCCCGTCTGCCATCGCGTCCACCTTTCACGTGTATTCTACCGCGCCGCGGGCCCAGAGCAAGCCCGGCCCGGCAAGATGGAGCGAGGGACGCGTGGCCCGGCCGGCACAGCCCTGTACGGGCGGCTGACCGTGGCTTGCGGCTCGCGGCTCGCGGCCTGCGGCTGCCGTCCCCTCACCCCTTCAGCCGGGCCCGCACGTTGTCCAGCACGTTCATGAAGTTGATGTACGAATCGTACGGCGACTCGTACGGATTGAAATACTTGTGCACGTCGCCGTCGGCGAACCACTTGGTGCACATGTAATAGAAATGGTCGGAGGTCTGGAGGAGGCGCCAGTCGTGCAGCAATTGCGGGTTGCCGGCGGCCTTGACGGCCTCCTCGAGGCGGTACAGTTCGTGCAGGGCGTTGGACTGCATGGCGTTGCCGAGCCAGGCCGACAGGTCCCTCTCCATGTCGGCCCACGAGATCATGTGCGGGATGTCGAGTTCCGCCTCGGGCTCGTGCGCCTCGAGGGCCTGCGAGGGGGTCCGGAAATCATTCTTCCCGCCCTTCAGCACAAACCCGGGCAGATGGTACATGAAGTCGAAGATGCCCGAGTCCTCCCACTGGTGCTCGCCGAACGTCTCGTAGTCCATGAACAGGTTGACCACGTACCCGTTGCCGTTGACCTGGTCGACCCAGTGGGCGAACGTCTCGGCCTTCAGCGGCCACTCGGGCCAGTTGCGGTCCGAGAAGCGGAAGGCGATGTCGTCGGACAGGCGATAGTGCTTCAACAGCAGGCTCAGGTTCTTCGTCCCCGCCGGCCGGTACACGAACGCGGGCGAGCGGTACCCGAGGATGTGGTCGGCCCCCTCGGCCACCACGCCCGTGAAGCCCAGGTCCTCGATAAACCTGGCTAAATCATTGTTGTAGATGAGTTCGGTGTTGCGGAAGATGCGCGGCCGGACGCCGAACGTCTCCTGCATCCGGGCCGAGTGCGACAGCACCTGCTCGCGGAACTCGTCCCGGCTGTAGAGGAACGCCAGGCTGTGGTAGAACGTCTCGGCCAGCAATTCCACCCGCCCCGTGTCCACCAGGGCCCGGAACGAGTCGACCACCTCCGGGGCCCAGTGCTCGAACTGCTCCAGCGCCACGCCCGTGATGGAGTACGAGACGGCAAACTCCGGGTGCCGCCGCAGCAGGTCCAGCATCAGCCGGTTCGTGGGCAGGTAACAGCGGCGGGCGACCTTCCGGCAGAGTTCGGCGTTGGCGTACTCGTCGAAGTAGTTCGGGTCGGCGTCGAACACGCTGTACCGCCGAAGGCGATACGGCTGGTGGACCTGGAAGTAAAAGCACACACTGGCCATGGCGTACCAGATTCCCAGCGCGAAAACGGGGTCACGCCCCGTTTCCGAGGACCTCGCTGTACACGCCCATCAGCGCCCGGGCCGCATCGATCCACGCGAACTTCCGGACCTCGAACGCCCCGTGTTCCCGCAGCGTCTTCTGCAGCGGCGGGTGCCGAAGCACCGCCACGATCTTATTGGCCATCTCGTGGATGTCCCAGAAGTCCACCTTCAGCGCGTGCGTCAGCACCTCGCTGACGCCGCTCTGTTTCGAGATCAGCACCGGCACGTCGCGCTGAAGCGCCTCCAGCGGCGCCAAGCCGAACGGCTCGGACACGCTCGGCATGACGTACAGGTCCGCCATCCGGAACACCCGGTCCAGGTCGTCGCCGCGCAGGAATCCCGTGAACGTGACGCGGTGCCCGATGCCCATGGCGGCGGCCAGTTCGATCATCCGCCGGACCATGTCGCCCGAGCCCGCCATGACGAACTTCACGTTGTCCATCACGTCCAGGACCTTGCGGGCGGCGGCCAGGAAATACTCCGGCCCCTTCTGCATGGTGATGCGCCCCAGGAACAGGACGATCTTGTCGCCCGTTTCGATCCGCTCCACGCTTGACGGAATCGGTTCGCCGTTGACCGTAATGGCGTTGTAGATGACGCGGCACTTGCCCTCCGGCACGCCGTACCGGCCGGTCACGATGCCGCGCGTCAGCCGGCTGACGCAGATCACCTGCCGGGCCCCGTGCATGCCGGCCCGCTCGACGTCGTACACCCGCTGGTTCACCGCGGTGCCGCTGCGGTCGAACTCCGTGGAATGCACGTGGACCACCAGGGGCTTGCCCGTCAGGGCGGAAACGCTCAGCCCCGCCGGGAACGTCATCCAGTCGTGGGCGTGGATGACGTCGAAGTCGTGCCGGCGGGCCACCTCGGCCACCAGCCGGGCATACCGGTGGACCTCGCCGAACAGGTCGCCCGCGTACAGGCCCGGGCCGGACGTCACACCCAGCGAGGCCGGCTTGGCCCCGCCCGCCGACGGCGCACTCCCACCCGCCGCCTTTCCGGCCACCTGGCGGGCCTGGGTCTCCCGCACCCGCTCCTCGGCATACTCCTGTTCGGTCTGGTACGGGCCAAGGACCGAATCGACGGGAATCAGGCGGACGTGTTCCAGGCCTTCCACGGTCCAGTACGGCGAGGCCGGTTGGTCGGGCGCCTCGGCGGCCGACAGCACGTGCACGCGGTGCAGCGTCTGGTCGGCCCCGCCGCGCGGCAGGATGAACAGGACGTCGGTGCCCAGATGCCCCAGGGCCTTGGTCAGGCCGAAACAGGCCGTGCCCAGGCCGCCGCTGATGAACGGGGGGAACTCCCACCCCAACATGAGGATGCGCATGGCTGTACGGTCCGTCTCACGGGCGCCCGCAATCGCGAGGGGGCGCCCGGCTGCTCGTACCCCTCGGAGATGGTCTGTTTCAGGCGGGACTTTCCCCGGCCTCCCGGCTGCGATTCTATGACGGGTTCAGGCGGCTGTCAATCCCGTAGCACCGACGTTCGAGCCGCGTGCGGAAGCACGCGGGGACGTCTGGCCGCAGTGGGATGCCGGGCTCGAGAAACGGCGCACGAGCCCCGCAGCCACCCCTTCGCCCGAAACCCGGGCCGTGCAGGCGGGTTTCGACCACTGAGACCGCGCCGACCCGCGCCGGCCGCGGCCCGGCAGCACCTTGCCGCTCGACCGGACCCGGGCCATCAACGGAAAGGCCCCACGTGACACGCACGCCATGCCGTTCGAGCCGCGACCGGCAACCTTTTAGCCGCGACGCGAAGCGGAGCGCGTGCCCGCGGCGCTCGCTGGCCGCGCTCATCGCGGCGGCGTGCCTGGTCGCCGCGACGGCTGGCCTGTGTCCCGCGGCGGAGATCTACGTCGCCCCGTCGGGCTCCGACGACGCCGCCGGCACCCGCGACGCCCCGCTCGCGACCCTCCAGAAGGCCGTCGACCGCGCCGGGCCCGGCGACACCGTCCTCGTGCGCGGCGGAACGTACCGCCAGGCCGTCCGCCTGACCCGCTCCGGCCGCGAGGGCGCCCCCATCCGCCTCATGGCCGTGCCGGGCGAGACGGTCGTCCTCAGCGGCACGCGGAAAGTGCCCGGCCCGTGGCGGAAGCACCAGGGCGCCATCTACGCCACGACGCTCGACACGAAATCCATCCAACTCTTCGCAGGCGGCGCGATGATGATGGAGGCCCGCTGGCCCAACATCACCCTGGCCGACGTCCTCACCGCCAAGGCCTGGGCCGAAACCGACAAGGGCAGCCGCTACGGCACCGTCGTGGACCCGGACCTGGCGAAGACCGGCATCGACTGGACCGGCGCGGTGGCCACCCTGAACGTCGCCCACCAGTTCTTCACGTGGACCCGCACCGTCGAGGGCCACACCGCCGGCAGCGACCGCTTCACCTACGCCAAGGACCTGGACGGCATCACGCACTACGCCGACAAGACGGGCCCCTGGGAGGACGACCGGTACTTCCTGACGGGCAGACTGGAGGCCCTCGACACGCCCGGCGAATGGTTCCGCGACGACGCCGGTACGCTGTACCTGTGGGCGCCCGGCGGGGGCGACCCGTCGGCGGCGGACGTCGAGGTGAAGGTCCGCGACTACGCCCTGGAGGCCAAGGACGCCGACTACCTGGTCATCGAGGGGTTCCACTTTTTCGCCGCCACGTTCCGCCTGGACGGCTGCGACCACTGCGTGATCGACGGCTGCCACCTGCGGTTCCCCACCTGCGCCCGGCGGATCGCCGACACGGCGGCGCCGGACGAGTGCGCCGCCGAGACCCTCGTGGCCGGCTCCGACAACGTGGTGCGCAACGTCTCGCTGGCGTGGACGCCCGGAAGCGGCCTGTCCGTCCAGGGGCAGAGGAACACCGTCGAGAACGGCCTGGTCCACGACACGTGCTGGCTGGGGTCGCTGCGCGACATGCCGCTCCTCCAGCGGAACACCGCCCGCGAGGGCCAGGCCGCCCCGTGCATCACCCGCCACGCGACGGTCTTTAACGGCGGCAACGCCCTCATCGGCTTCCGCGGATGGGGCGGACACGTGATCGAATATAACCATGCCTACAACGGCGGCCTGGCGTGCAAGGACGTGGCCCTCATCTACTCCGGCGGCCCCTCCACGGCCGGCTGCGTGGTCCGCTACAACTGGGCCCACGGCTGCCGGACCCGCGAGCGGACGCGCAGCGGCCTCGCGGGCGGCCTCGGCATCCGCGGCGACGACCAGACCCGCAGCCTCACCGTCCATCACAACGTCGTCTGGGACTGCGGACGCGACGGCATCATCGTCAAGGGCGACCACAACCGCGTCTGCCACAACACGGTCCTCGCGATCGGCTCGGCCGACACGCCCGGCAACTCCATCAGCCTGCACGTGGCGCCCGAGCCGAAGAAGTGGTGGCGCCAGCAGTTCCCGCTGCTGGAGGTCCAGAACGCGCACTCCCTCATCGCCGACAACGCCGCCCTCACCATCACCGGCGACGCGCGGGGCACGCCGTTCCGCTTCGCCGAGAACCTGGACCACAACTACCAGGGCCGGGACCCGGGCCTCGTGGACCCGGCCCACTTCGATTTCCGTCCCCGTCCCGACTCGCCGCTCGTCGACGCGGGGCGCGTCGTCGAGGGCATCACGGGGCCGATCGTCGGCAAGGCCCCCGACATCGGCGCCTACGAGGCCGGCGCCCCGCGGTGGGTGCCCGGCTACCGCAACGCCATCCGGGTGTTGCCCGACGGCCCGCCGTCCGGTACGATGCTCCGTGTGCGGGTGCTCCTGGCGATGCCGCCGCTTGCGCCCGTGACGGTCGAGGCGGGCGGCGAGGGCGGGGCCGCCGTGTCGCCGGAGCGGCTCGTCTTTACGCCCGAGACGTGGCACCGGCCGCAGACGCTCGCCGTCCGCGGCGGCGCGGCGGGGCGGGTGCGGCTGCGGATCGCCGACCTCGGCCTCGACGAAACGGTCGACCCGGCCGGCCTCGACCCGCGCGACGGCGCGCGCCTGCCGTTCCGGACGACGCCGTAACACTCGCCCGCGGGACGCAGCGCCGCCGGAGCCACCGAGCCGCGACCGCAGGGGCACGATGTGTCGTGTCCGAGCCGCGACCGTGAGGGAGCGGCAGACCGCTCGCTGACGCTCGCGGCTCGGAACGCGTCTTGCTGGGGCGCGGCAGGCAAGACTGCCCGCCGCGCGACTCCCGGCCGGACAAGCCGGCCGGGCCACACGCCGGGGCCCGGAAAACTGACGTCAAGGAGAGATGCCGATGCTCAGTCGCCGACGTTTCCTGAAGTCCGCCGGTCTCGGGGCCGCCGCCTTCCTGGCCGGCTGCCGGGCCGCCCCATCCCGCGCCGCCGACGCCGCCGGGCGCCCCAACATCCTCCTCATCATGTCCGACGACATGGGCTTCTCGGACCTGGGCTGCTACGGCAGCGAGATCGCCACGCCCACGCTCGACGGCCTGGCGTCCCGCGGCGTCCGGTTCACCCAGTTCTACAACACCGCCCGGTGCTGCCCCACGCGGGCGAGCCTCATCTCGGGCCTGTACCAGCACCAGGCCGGCATCGGCCACATGATGGGCGACAGGGGCATCGACGGGTTCCGCGGCGACCTCAGCACCCACTGCGTGACCATTGCCGAGGCCCTGAAGCCCGCCGGTTACGGCACGTACATGACGGGCAAGTGGCACGTCACGCCGTACCGCGGCCCGGACACCCCCAAGCACAATTGGCCGTGCCAGCGCGGGTTCGACCGGTACTTCGGCACCATCCACGGGGCGGGGTCGTTCTACGATCCGAACGGCCTGACGCGCGACAACGAGTTCATCCCGCCGGGGTCCGACGACTTCTATTACACCGACGCCATCAGCGCGAGCGCCGCCACCTACATCCGCGACCATCGCCGCACCAAGGGCGACGCCCCGTTCTTCATGTACGTGGCCTACACGGCGGCCCACTGGCCCATGCATGCCCGGCCCGAGGATATCGCCAAGTACAAAGGCCGATACGACGCCGGCTGGCAGGCCGTCCGCCAGGCCCGCTACGCGCGCATGAAGAAGATGGGCCTCATCAAGGACGAATGGGACCTCTCGCCGCGCGACGCCGGCGACTGGAACGCCCTCTCCGACGCCGACAAGGCCTGGCACGCCCGACGTATGGAAGTCTACGCCGCCATGGTCACCGTCATGGATGAAGGCATCGACCGCATCGTCCAAGCCCTGAAAGAGACGGGCGCGTACGAGAACACGCTCATCCTGTTCCTCCAGGACAACGGCGGCTGCGCCGAAGAGTTCGGCAGCAGGGGCGAGCCGCGCAACCACGCCAAGAACGTCAAGGCCGAGCCCATGAAGCCCGGCGAACTCCAGACCCAGATGGTCCCGCCCGTCACCCGCGACGGCCGGCCCACGCGCGTGGGTCACGGCGTCATGCCCGGCCCGGCCGACACGTACATCGCCTACGGCCTGGAGTGGGCCAACGTCTCGAACACGCCGTTCCGCCTGTACAAGCACTGGGTCCACGAGGGCGGCATCTCGACGCCGCTCATCGCCCACTGGCCCGCCGGCATCCCCGAGGGCCGCCGTGGCGCCTACGAACGCCAGCCCGGCCACCTCATCGACATCATGGCCACCTGCGTCGACCTCGCCGGCGCCGCCTACCCGAAGACGTTCAACGGCCACGCGATCGTGCCCATGCAGGGCGTCAGCCTGGCCCCCGCCTTCCTGGGCAAGGACGTCGGCCGGACCGAACCCATCTACTTCGAGCACGAGGGCAACCGCGCCATCCGCATCGGCAAGTGGAAACTCGTCGCCAAGGGACCCACCGGGCCGTGGGAACTCTACGACATCGACGCCGACCGCAGCGAACTCCACGACCTCGCCGGCCGGCACCCCGACCGCGTCAAGGCCATGGCCGAGCGGTGGGAGACCTTCGCCCGCCAGGCCCACATGATCCCCTGGCCGTGGAAAGGCGAGTACGGCAAGGCGGCGGCGCGGAAGGCGTCGCGCAAAACGCACTTCGAACTCGGGGCCGGCGCGGCCCTGGCCGAGGGCGAGGCCCCCGACGTGGCCGGCAAGGCGTTTCGCGTGGCGGCCGACGCCCAGGTCCGCGGCGACGGCGTCATCGCCGCCCAGGGCGGCAGTTCGCTCGGCTGGTCGCTCTACGTCCAGAAGGGCCGGCTGTGCTTCGCCACCCGGCACCGCAACCGGTTGACCGTGGCGAAGACCGATAAGGCCGTGGCGCCCGGCCGCGTCCGGGTGACCGCCGCCCTCGCCCGCGACGGCCGCATCCGCCTGGAGGCCGGCGGCCGGACGGTGGCCCAGGCCAAGGCGCCGGGCCCCCTTCCCAGCCTGCCGGTGGACGGCCTGGAGGTCGGCCGCGACGAGAAGGGCGCCGTCGGCGAGTACGAGGCGCCCAATGCCCTGGCGGGCACCGTCGAGACGGTCGTCATCGACGTGGAGAAATGACGCGCGGGTGCCGCAGGGACACGACGTGTCGCGCCCGCGCCGCGAGCGTTCGCGCGCCGTCCGAGCCGCGACCGCGAGGGAGCGGCAGACCGCTCGCTGGCGCTCGCGGCTCGGAATACGAAGTCAAGGAGAGATGCCGATGCTCAGTCGCCGACGCTTCCGCGGCGGGCTCGAGTAACGTTGAAAGAATCGCCATGAACCGCCGTGCATTCCTCCAATCCGCCGGCCTGGGCGCGGCCGCGTGCCTGGCCGGCTGCGGCGCCGTTTCCACCCGCACCGACGGCCCCGCTGACGGAGCCGCAGCCCCACGGCAGCGGCCCAACATCGTCCTCATCCTGGCCGACGACATGGGTTTCTCGGACATCTCCTGTTACGGCGGCGAGATCCCCACGCCCCACATCGACGCCTTGGCCGACCGCGGCATCCGCTTCACCCAGTTCTACAACACCTCGCGGTGCTGCCCCACGCGGGCGAGCCTGTTGACGGGCCTGTACCCGCACGAGGCCGGCGTCGGCCACATGGTCTACGCCAATCACGGGCCCGGTTACCTGGGGCACCTGAACGACCGGTGCGTGACGCTGGCCGAGGTCCTCAAAGGCGCCGGCTACCGGACCATGATGACGGGCAAGTGGCACGTGGGCCACGCGCCCGGCCAATGGCCGACCGACCGCGGCTTCGACCGCTTCTACGGCATCCACATCCACGTCGACAGTTACTGGAAAGTGCTGCCGGGATGCCCCGTGTACCACAACGGCGAGTTGGCGATCGCGCCGACGGCCGACCCGCCCAACACCCTCCACCCCGACCGCGAGTGGTACACGACGGATGTCTTTACGGACTGGGCGCTCGAGTTTCTGGACGAAACGCCCGACGACGGCACACCGTTCTTCCTGTACGTGGCGTACAATGCACCGCATTGGCCGCTGGAGGCGCCGGAGGAGAACCTCGCCCACTTCCGCGGCAAGTACCTGGGCGGGTGGGACCGCCTGCGCCAGGAGAAACTGGCGCGGATGAAACGCCTCGGCATCCTGCCCGAGGCGACTGAACTTCCGCCGTCGGAGTGCCCCGAGTGGGCGTCGCTTTCGGAGGACGACCGCCGCGAACTCGATTTCCGCCGGGCCCTCTACGCGGCCCAGATCGAGCGGATGGACCAGAACATCGGCCGGCTCGTCGCGCGGCTGCGCGAGCGCGGGGCGCTGGAGAACACGCTCCTCCTCTTCCTCTCCGACAACGGCTGCTCGTCGGAGCGCGGCATGTTCGGCTTCAACTGGGAAACCAACCGCATCGCCAACTACGCCCAGTGGCGGAAGGTGTCGGCCCGGCGGGGCACGAGCCAGGGCGAGGCGTGGTGCGTCGCCTCCAACGCGCCGCTCCGCAAGTACAAACGGTTCGTGCACGAGGGCGGCATCGCGACGCCGCTCATCGCCCACTGGCCCGCCGGCATCCGCGACGGAGGCCGGCTGACGCACGAGGTCGGTCACCTGGTCGACATCATGGCCACCTGCTGCGACGTCGGGCAGGCCATCTATCCCCCCGCCGTCGAGGGACGTGTCATCCACGCGCCGCGCGGCACAAGCCTGGCGCCCGTCCTGGCGGGCGGGTCGCTCGGCCTCGACCGCACGCTCTACTGGGAACACGAGCGGCACGCGGCCGTCCGGCAGGGCAAGTGGAAACTGGTCACCCTCAACGCCGCCGACGAGGCCGCGTGGGAACTCTACGACATGACCACCGATCGCAGCGAACTGCACGACCTGGCCGCAGCCCAGCCCGAACGCGCGGCGGAACTGAAGCGCCTCTGGACCGCCTGGGCCAAGGAGACGAACGTCCTGCCCTGGCCCGCCGACCGCAAGAAACGGTAAACAGGAAAGAAATGACCGAACGTCGAATCCGGCTTAAGCCCCTCGTCCTGGGAACGCTCGTTGTCGCGGCGGCACTCGTCGCCGCGCCGGCGGCCGCGGCCGCGGGCGACGCGAAGCCGTCGCCGACCCGCATCGAGGTCGTCGCCTCGCCCGACACGTCGGCCGCAAGCAGCCACTACGCCGGCAACCGCCCGCCGCTCGTGCCGAGCGCCCTCATCCGCCTCCCCCTGGGGGCCGTGAGGCCCAAGGGCTGGCTCAAGCATCAACTCGACCTCATGGCCGACGGCCAGGTCGGCCACCTCGAGGAGATCAGCCGCTTCCTCAAACCCGACAGCGGCTGGCTGGGCGGCAAGGAGCGCGGCTGGGAGGAAGCCGCCTACTGGTTCCGCGGCTTCTACGACCTGGCGCGCCTGACGGGCGACCCGCGCCTCGCGAAGCGGGCCGACTTCTGGATCGAGACGATCATCGCCTCCCAGGACGACGACGGCTACTACGGGGCCGACTACAACCGCCTCGTCAAGGGCAAGGACGGCCAGGCCATTGTCGACCTCTGGCCGCACATGGTCATGACCGACGCCCTGATCAGCCACTGCGAAGTCACCCGCGACGAGCGCATCATCCCGATGCTGACGCGGTTCTTCGCCTTCTGCCGCGACCTGCCCGACGAGCAGTTCCTGCCGCCCATGTCGTGGGACTACTACGA
>Ga0180434_10004905_pt1 | contig 16041 bp, 13 predicted proteins | sample SS_ome_7_FD_132453 | JGI IMG/M metagenome (GOLD analysis project Ga0180434, IMG submission 132453) | Hypersaline lake sediment archaeal communities from the Salton Sea, California, USA - SS_1_D_2 metaG | ecosystem: Environmental > Aquatic > Non-marine Saline and Alkaline > Hypersaline >...
GACCGCAACGGGCGCGCGAGCGGCGGCTTCCCACACCGGCCGCCTCGCCGGTTCCGACCGGGTGGTGGACGGCGCACTCCGGCAGTTCGGCATCCTGCGGGTATTCGACGACGAGGAGCTGAGCGATGCCGCCCGCACCCTCGCCCTGGTGCCCCCCCCCGGGGGCAACCGGGTGGCCATCGTCTCGCCGGCCGGGGGGTACGGCGTCATGGGCGCCGACCACATCGAATCCCGCCACCGCGGCACGCCCCTCACCATGGCGACCCTGGCCGGGAGGACCCGGGCCCGGATCCGGGCGGAAGCGCCGCCGTTCGCGTCGGTGGCCAATCCCGTGGACCTGACCGCCGGCGCTGACAACGCCATGTTCGCCGCCGCCCTCGACGCCCTGCTGGAAGATGACGGCGTGGACATTGTCCTCTGTGTCGCCTTCTTCGCCCCGCCGGCCGTCACTGACGGGCTCATCACCGAGGTGGCGAAGCGTGCGGCCGCGGAGGTGAAACCGATCCTGGTGTTCTCCAGCAACGGCCCGAACACCGACAGATACCTCCGCCGCTTCCACGACGCCGGCGTGGCGGGCTTCCCCTCCATCAGCCGTGCGGTCCGGGCAGCGCGATTCCTCGTGGAGCGGGGCGAGCTCCTGAAGGCGATGAGGGGAGGCGGATGACCATGGACGTACAGACCTGGCTCGACTCCCTGGCCACTCCCGGCCGGCCCGACGAGTTCGAGATGAAGCAGCTCCTCCACACCGCCGGCATCACCGTGCCGAAGAGCGTGCGCCTGGGCCCCGAAGAGGACGTGGCCGGCATCGGTTTTCCAGGACCCTACGCGGCAAAGGTCTGCACCCCGGACATTCCACACAAGACAGATTGCAATGGCGTGCACCTGGATCTGGGGATCGCCCATGTCCAGGCCGCCGTGGAAGACCTGCGTCTCCGGTTCCCGGGTACACCCGTCCTCGTGGAGGAGCAGGTCCGGTGGCAGGGGATGGAGTTCATCCTCGGTGCCCTTGTGGATCCGGTGTTCGGCCCCGCGGTCATGGTGGGTACCGGAGGCATTCTCACGGAGCTGACACAGGACGTGGCCTTCCGCCTCGCTCCCTGCCCGGTGGCCGAAGCGCGCAGGATGCTGGCGGGTCTGGATGCGGCCCCGCTGTTCCGCGGATACCGGGGCATCCATCTCGACGCCGACGGCCTGGCCCGGGCCGTGAGCACGGTGGCGGATCTGATCCTCCCCCTGTCGGACCGCTTCCATCAGCTTGACCTGAACCCCATCGTCAGTGTGAACGGACAATGGACAGTGCTGGATGCACAGGTGACACCGGAGAACTGATATGAAAACCTCGATCCTGCCCCCTCTCTTTCTGGCCGTGTTCTTCCCCCTCTTCGCCCGAGCTCAGAAGGTGCTGACAGTTCCGAGCCCTTACCCGACAATCCAGGCCGCCATCGACGCGGCCGCGGACAGCGATACCGTCCTGGTCTCACCGGGCCACTACCTGGAGAACATCGATTACAAGGGGAAGGGCATCACCGTCAAGAGCACGGGTGGACCCTGGAGGACCACCATCGAGGGCAAGCAAATCGGCCGCGTGGTCCATATCCGTGTCAACAGCCCCGCAACCCTCGAGGGCTTCACCATCACAAACGGAAAAACCGCAGGGGGAGGAATCCAGGCCCGGGGCACGGTGACCATCCGGGACAACATCATCACCAACAACAACGACGTGGAGGGAGCAGCCATCCACGTGGACGACGCCGTCCTCATCGAACGAAACACGATTTCCAGCAACACGTGCACCGGGAACTGGAGGGGCGGCGCCATCTATTACAGCGGGTCCACCGGGTACCCCATCATCCGGGAAAACCTCATCATCAACAACATCTCCCTGTCCGACGGGGGCGCCATCTACAGCCTTGGCGGCAGTGCAAACATCCTCAACAACGTCATCTCCGGAAACACCGCCCTGCAGGACGGCGGCGGTCTGATGGCGAAGTATTCCAGTGATACCGTTGTCGGAAACATCTTCTTCAAGAACACCGTCGGGCGAAACGGCGGCGCCATCCACACCGAGAGCATCCCGGAGTTCGTCAACAACACCCTGGTGGACAACTCCGCAGGGCTGAACGGCGGCGGATTCTACATGAACTCCTCGACGGCCTCCCTCATCAACAACATCCTCTGGAACAACCAGGCAAAGGGCTCCGGGCCGGAGATCTGGCTCGGCAAGTCGTGCCCCACCTGTCCTCCCTCCACCGTGAGCGTGGCGTGCTCGGTGGTGAAAAACGGGAAGTCCTCCATCCATGTGGAGGCAGGCTCCACCCTGAACTGGGGTGCGGGCATGATCACGGCCGATCCCCGGTTCGCGGACAGGACCGCCGGCGACCTGCACCTCACCTTCGCCTCTCCGTGCCTTGAAACGGGGGTCAACCACAATCCCCCCTCGACCGACTTCGAGGGGGATCCGCGCATCGCCGCCTCCAGCATCGACATCGGCGCCGACGAGTTTCACCCCCACCTGTACGAGGTCGGCGTCCCCACACCGGGAGGCGCCCTCCGGATCAAGGTGATCGGCCAGCCGAATGCCCTGGTCTTCTGGGGATTCAGCCACACCCTCAGGACGCCGCCCCTCGTGATCCCCGGCGCCGGGCCGTTCCACCTGGGTGATCCATTTCATGTCATTCCCCTCGGCCTCGTTCCTCCGCCGGGCGTGACCGTGCTTCCCCTCACCCTGCCCTCGACCTTCCCGAGACCGCTCGCCGTACCCACGCAGGCCCTCATCGGGCTCGAGCTCTCGAATCTGTCCGTGGTGAATGTGCGGTGATTCAACCGCCGCCTGCATGGCGAAGCGCCCGATGGATGAGATAGGCGAGGCCTCCGGTGTACTCCGGGTGCGGGCTGAAGCAGACCACGCGACCCGTCCCGAATCGGCCCGCGACCACGGCCGGGGTTCCTTGCATCACCCCCTTGTCCGCCCCGTTCCTCACCACCTCGCTCTGATACACGGCCAGCACCTCGAAGTCGGGCACCGCATCTCTCCTTGCCGGCGCCAGGAGCGGCCCGTTGGCGTACCGGATCTCGATGGGATCGGCACCCGCCCCCAGGATCCCGCGGCCGGCCGCGGTCATCCGGATCTTCACCATCCCCCTGCCCCGCACCCGGTGCCGCACATCCACGAGACGGGCGTCGAGGATGCCGAGAAAACGCTTTGCGCCGCAGGATGCCAGATAGGTGCCGGCGCAGAACCCCACGTACCCGCCCCCTGCCCTGACAAAGGCCCGGATCGCGGCTCGGCCCCTCTCCCCCAGCGCCCTGGACTGGTGGCGTGACTTCCCACCCGGCTGGATGAGGACGTCAAACTGCGAGAGGGCCCCGCCCCGGATCTCCGGCGGCCCCACGCGGTGGACCTCCATGTCCACCACCCCCTTCAAGGCCCTGTCCAGCGCGGCAGGCCCCTTGTTCGTTCCGGAGGCGTCATACAGGGCCACCCGGATCTTCCTGCCGCGCTCCGGCCGCGGCCCGAAGAGCACATCCACGCCAGGAGGCTCTTCCAGTGTACAGCGATCCACCATGGCCAGGTGTTCAAGAAGTCGATGCGCCATGAGGCGGTGCTGCCGGACACGGAGGGAGAGGGGATCCTTTCGCGTCGTCACCAGAACCACCGCCCGCGCACCCAGCCGATCCGCTGCGGCCCTGGCCAGGCTGCCTCTCGATGGATATCGCTTCAGCATGAACTTCCCCTCCTCCCGTGGAAGGGTGCCGTTCACGGCTTCCTGCATCCTGAACACGGCCTTCCTGGTCTCCGGATCAGGAAAAAAGACGAGAGTGCCGCCGGTGCTGCCGGGATTCGTCCGGTGCGTGTCGGCACCTTCTCGAAGATCCACCACCCACGCAGGGCTGACCTCCTTCACCAGATCCCAGACGGCTCCGGCCGCCACACCGCGCGCCGCCTCCTTCTCCGTGCGGGGGAAGTTGCGGTTCAGGTCCCGGAGACTCTCCCGCACACCGGGAATATACCGGGTGTTTCTTTCCAGGGCCGGCCGGTTGGCTTCCGGGAGAACCACCAGCTTGCCGCGGTTCACCTTCCAGTGCCGGATCTGACCGGCGGCCCGGGCCCCGGCAGGCTCGTTCCCGTGCACGCTGCCCTGGATGAAAACCGTGGGCCCCGGCTTTCCGCTATCCACGACAAAGAACTTCGTTTCGAAGCCGGTGCCCGCAGCCACCCTTCCGGAATGGCGGATTTGCCCTGACGCAGGCGGCCCCGGGGTAAAAAAAGAGGCCAGCACCAGAGCCGCGGCGAGAATGGAGGTTCGCATACCCGGATAGTATGCTGTAACCCGCCCTGGTACGTCAAGTAATGCATCAAACCGGGTGGCGCCGCGCCACCCCCTGCACCCCCTCCCCCGCGCCTCTTTCCGGGGCCTTCCCCACAAAATATTCAAAAATTCAAGAATATATATTGCGGGAGGTATCACAATGTGATATTCACTTGAAGCACGGAACGAGAAATGGACGAATCGAATCTCACAACCACAGGTCGTCCCTTCATCGAAGTGCGAGTACCGTTTTGCTCGGCAACGAACAGAACCGTCCATTTCGAGTTCCGCATTACCGGTCCGTGAAACGATTTTCGGACCACCGACGATTCAATCAATCCAATTCTACTGGAGGCTTTTGAAATGAGAAAAGTTCTGGTCCTGTCTTCTCTCCTGATGCTTTGCCTGGTCGTGCCCATGACTGCTCAGGGAATCATCTACAACCCGTCCAATACTCCATCCACGGGTTCTGGCAACGCCTGGCCCTTCAATGTACATACCGGCTGGCGGTTCCAGTTCATCATCAACGCCAGCGTGTTGCCCAACGCTCCCATCAAGATCACCGACATCGCTTTCGCTCCGACATCGACAATGACGTGGGCATCCAACCAGTTCCAGGTCCGCATGGGCCACACCACCATGAACGACTTCAACACGCCGATGATGCCGAACTGCTTCGAAGAGATGATCGGCCCCTGCGCCACCGTCATGTACGACGGCCCCTTCAAGTGGGCCTGCACCGCAGACACGTGGAGCCCCCTTCGCCTGCATTGCCCCTTCGGGTACGACGGCAAGCGGAACATCGTGGTCGAGATCCGGTACAACGACCGCCTCACCAGCGGGGTGAACACCCGCGTTGACAGTTCCATCAACCGGGCCTACACCCACACCGGGGCCACCCCGGATCCCTACAACGCGCCCTGCTGGATAATCCCCATCCCGGGGCAGGCCAGTGGCCCGAAGCATTGCCTCACCTACGAGCGCACCTGCATCCTGCTCGCGTCCGACACGGTGAAGGTAGGATTATCAGCCGGCATCAACATCATCCAGGGGCCCGCCGGCTCGTTCTACCAGATCGCGGCCTCGTTCGGGCAGGGCGGGTTCTATGTCAATAACTGCCACCTCTGCCTGGACGTGGACGCCCTCTTCCTGGCCTCCCTCTTCGGGGGCCCGCCCATATTCAACGGGTACGCCGGCACCCTGAGTCCCGGCGGGGGTGCAGGCGCCAAGTTCAGCTGCCCGAACATCCCGGCCCTGGCAGGCCTCTGCATCTACCATGCAGCCATCATCTTCGACGCCACGGGCATCCGGTGCTGCACCAACACCGACGGCATGAAGATCATCCCGTAGTCAATCTCCCATACGGGAAAACCAGACTCACCAGGCCGCCCCATCCGGGGCGGCCTGTTTCAGGTGAATCCCCTCTTTTTTCCAGATCCCCTGTACCCCGCGCTGTTCCGTTTCGGACCGCCGTCGCTTCTTCAGGAATACTGCACGCTTTTCTGTCCCAGGCTCTCCACATACCAGGCCGAGGCCGCTTCCAGCCCCTTCCGGACGGAGTACTCCGGCGCATACCCCAGCAGGTCCCTGGCCTTGGAAATATCAGCAAGAGAGTGGCGCACATCCCCCGGCCTGAAATCTCTGTACACCGGCTTCACGTCTTTCACCTCCGGGCAGAACTTCACGACCCTGTCCCGGATGAGCCCGAAGAGCTCGTTCAGGGTGGTACGTTCGCTGAACGCCACATTGTACACCTGATTCACGGCAGCCTTGTTCGTGGCGCAGGCCGAGAGCAGATTGGCCTGCACGCAGTTGTCGATGTAGCAGAAATCCCGGCTGGTCTCCCCGTCGCCGTTGATGAAGACGTCTTCCCCCCTGATCAGGGCGGCAAACCAGTTCGGCATGACCGCGGCATACGCCCCGTCCGGATCCTGCCGCTTCCCGAAGATATTGAAATACCGCAGGCCGACGGTCTCGAGGCCATAGGCCGAAGCGAACACATCGGCGTACAGCTCGTTGACGTATTTCGTGACGGCGTACGGAGACAGCGGCCGGCCGATGCGGTCTTCGACCTTCGGAAGCGCCTCGTGGTCACCATAGGTCGATGAGGAGGCCGCATACACGAGCCTCTTCACATCCGCATCCCTGCCCGCCACGAGCATGTTGAGAAAACCGTCCACGTTGGACTGGTTGGTCAGGATGGGATCGTCAATGGAGCGAGGCACGCTTCCGAGCGCAGCCTGGTGCAGGACGTAGTCAACGCCGCCACACGCCTTGCGGCAATCATCCAGGTTCCGGATGTCCGCCTCCATGAAATGGAACCGGTCCCACTTCTCCGTGCCGACATTTTTCCTGACCTCTTCGAGGTTCTCCTTCTTCCCCGTGGAGAAGTTGTCCAGCCCGACCACGGTCTGGTGGAGATCGAGCAGCTCTTCCAGGAGGTTCGAGCCGATGAATCCCGCCACACCGGTGATGAGCCATTTCTTCGGATCAGCTTTCAGCTGTTTTCTGGTTTCGTCGATTCTTGCCATGGAAATGGCCTCCCTGATAGTTCCTGTTATACAGGAAGCATCGACATCCGCCAGTCATTAATGAATCACCCGGAGATCGGGAGAAAAACAGGGATGAGAACGAGGGCCGCCTCCCCCTCGATGCCGAGTGGTATCCAGATGAGATGCGGAGGACCGTGCTGATCCACCGACGAAAAATTCCATGGCGAGCGGGGAAAAGGAGGTGAAAATATTCAGTCCCATGGTTAGATTTCTTTGACGGAATCCGTGTACCATCGGGCTATTCTTTTCGTTGATTGGCTCTTCAGATGAAAATGACTTTCGAGGGCTTTCCCCGTATCACGGCCGACCCGTCCCTGCTGGAGGGGAAACCCTGTATTCGCGGCATGCGTCTGAGTGTCCAGCGCGTTCTTGACCTCCTGTCTGAAAATCCCTCCTGGGATGACCTCCGTCTGGACTATCCTGAACTGGAAGAGGAAGATGTCCGGCAAGCACTCGGATTCGCCGCTGCGAGCCTGAGTGATCGGGTTGTTCCGATCCGAACACCAGCAGCATGATCAAGCTACTGCTCGACATGGGACTGGCGCGACGCACCGCAGATGACCTGACCGCGGAAGGGTGGGATTGTTCCCACATCGGAGCGCTAGGAATGGCAACCGCGCCCGGCTCTCACCCCTTTTGCATCCAGAACCGCAACCACGCCTGCCGCGGCAATGGCACCGTACACATTCACCACGAATCCCCAGGGATCCGGCGAATGGAGCGGGAGAACCACCTGGCCTGCTTCCATGAGAACAGCAACGAGAAGAGCGAGGCACAGCTCCCACTTGATGCCGAGGCGGTATCCAAATGAGATGCGCAGGACGGCGATCAGGCAGAAGGTGAACAGGAACAGCAGCGCGAAGTGCACCCCCCACCGGAGACTCTGCGACAGTTCAGCAACCGCCGGGATCAGTGACAGGTACATCGCCACCGAACAGAGCAGAAGAGAAAAGAACACCGGCCACAGTCTATGGCGAGACGGACGTTTCCTGGTGAAATACATCCTTCTCTCGGCATTGGATATGGATATCATTTCTCCACCTGCTGGTTCGCTCCCGATCCGGATTCACGAAATCCTGCATGGGGGAATATCGGCAGTCCGGGGCAAAACGTACCCCCCAAAAAAGCGGGACAGGGGCATCGAGATATGATTGTCCGGCCGGGAGCCACCCTGTCCACCCCCGGTCCACATGATTGCCGTGAAAAAGTCACATGGTTACAGGAATGCCCCGGGATGAAAGACAAACATCCTGCGGATGGCAGACTCTCAATTCCGGACGGCATCGCATTTTGCAACAAGGGATGTCAAAAGAGGATGAGTGGCACGGGAGCATGTACGGCGCAGATAGAACTCCTTGTGGGATAACAGGTTATTTCTTGGCAGGGGCTGTAACGGATCGCATCCCCGCCACCTTGCCACCGACGGACAGGGAATACATCCACGCGAGCAGCCCGCTAATTTCTAGTTTTGAGACCAGTGGGATCCGCTGAATCTCGAGCCCGGCCTCCATTCACCCGAAACTCCCGTTTTGAATTGTCATGTGATTACAATATTATCTTGACTGGCCACCTCGATTCATTAGGATTTCATATTGCTTCTTCAAAAATGATGATTGTTTCCGAACATTGGGAATTTGGCTTTTGGGGGCTGTCCCGACAGGTTCATCTCGTTCTACAGGAAAAGCACCAGGCACTCACCCGGGTTACTCGAGCATGACCGGTCCCTCCGTGGGTACACAGGTCGTGCAGGGGAACCAGGAAACAAGCATCAACGAACAGAAAAAAGGGAACAATGCAAAGCCGGGAAAAGAGAAATCAATGGGCCCTTCTTGCTCCTGTCGCCATCTTCGGGTTGCTCATCCTCACCGGGATGCCAGTGGCGGCGGTCCATGCTGACAGCAAATATGCAGCGGGAACTCACGAGGCAGAGGATGCCCTGGATTTCGATCCGTACAACGTGGATGCGTACGCAGCGGAGATGGATCTTGCCATGCCGGATGATCCGCCCTTGCCCATCCCGTTTTCCGGAGGCGGAGGATCACCCCCCACGGGCGATGCGTATCTGAGCCCGACCCAGCTCTTCATTCCATTCCGTCCGCCGCCGGCAAGCCCGGTTCGCTGAAAGCATACGGTATCATCAGGGCGGGATGTTTTTGGGGAGACCGGTTGATTTCATGGCGTACTTGCCATGATTTCTGATAAAATTGTTCGTTCATCAGGGAAGTGCACCGGGGGTGCACGCGGTTGGGCCTGCTGACAGACATCACCAGCAGATTACATGAACTTGTTGTGAGAATGATATCCGTGCATTGGAATCCCTGCCTCCGGAGTGCGCGTGCAGGCACATATGCACGGAGAATTGAATACAAACAGAGCATTCCCGATTTGCGAAGGCGATCCGGTTGCATGATCGGTGGTGAAGAAGTGTGAGTGATATGAAGGCGTGCACCAGGGCTCACGGTGAGACATACCGGGGCCGACATACGATGCTGTGCCTGCTGCTGGTTCTATCCATGGCGTTCATGGCCGGCTGCCTGTCGGTCTCCACGCCGGAGGAGATGGCGCTGTTCGAGCAGGCCGGGCCCTATGTGCCCCGGGTGGATTTCAACGCCATCGTCGAGGCCAGGCGGCCGCCCGGACCGTATCGCGTGGGACACCGGGATATCCTGCAGTTCGACATGCCCACGGTGATGCGGGCGCTATCCCTCGACCCCACCGAGACCAGCACCCCGCACCTCTGTCGCGTGAACAGCGAGGGGAAGATCACCCTCCCCATGGTGGGCGAGATCGAGGCGGCGCAGAAGACGCTGGACGAGATCGAGACCGCCGCGGTCAAGGCGTACCACCCCCGGTTCACCGTTCACCGCCCCGCCATCGTGGCGACGGTCAAGGAGCACAGCACGGTAAAGGTGACCGTGACCGGCGCGGTGAAGAGCCCCGGGATTTACGACCTCTCCAGGGAGGAACAGTCGCTGGTGGGCGCACTGATGAAGGCCGGCGGCATCGTGAAGGAGGGTGCCGGCGCGGTCAGCATATTCAAGACGGAAAAACGCGTGGCCGGGAAGCCCCTGGTGTTGCCGGTCGAGGGGATGAACATCCCGTTCGCGGACGTGGCGCTCGAGGGCGGCGAGACCATCGAGGTGCTCCGGTTGAATCCGGAGGTGTTCACGGTGGTGGGCCTGGTGATGAAGCAGGGCACCTTCCCCTATCCTGCGGGGGCGCGGTACAATCTTCTGCATGCCATCGGCTTCGGCGGCGGGGTGGATGTCACGTCTGACCCGCACTTCGTCCATGTCCTTCGCCAGGACGCGAGCGGGGAGATCGTGTCGGCCACCTTCGATATCTCGGGGGACGGTTTCAAGCGGGCGGCGTCCGTGGCCATCAAGCAGGGGGATATCATCGCGGTCGCGGACACGTACCGGACACTGGCGCGCCGGATCCTGTCCAACCTCATCCGCGGCGGCTTCTACGTTGGATACAACCTGAACAAGAACAACTGATGCCCGATAGAAGGATGAACTCCATGGAGTCCAGGCCGGCCGAATCCACGAACGGTTCCGGCCCGCACGAGGTACCGCAGGGGTACGGACCGGTCGTTGCGGAGGAGGTCTTCCAGGGCCCGGGCCTCCTGCAGGTGATCTGGCTGGGCCGCTGGATCGTGCTGGGCGTCACTCTCCTGGCGCTCATGGCGGGATTCGTGTACCTCTCGAAGGCCACCCCCATCTACGAGAGCACTTCACGGGTGTACGTGGAGAAGGAGGGGCCCATGATCATCTCCCGGGACGAGGGCGGGGTCATGACCCAGTCCCGGAATTATCTGTACACCCAGGCGGAGTTCTTCAAATCACTCGAGGTTCTTGGGCCGGCCGTGGAGAAGCTGGAAAAACGAAACCTGCGAACCTTCATGGGCGTTGACAACAAGGCGATATTCCTGAAGGCCTCCTGCCTGGAGGTGGACGTGGGCAAGAAGGACGAGATCATCTCGGTCTCGGCCCGGTCCCCCTATCCAGTGGAGGCGGCCTGGATCGTCAACGACGTGGTGAAAGCCTATTGGGATACCCACAAGAAGAAGAAGAAGACCGCCACCGGCGAGCTCCTGGACATCCTCAAGGAAGACCGCAAGGCCCTGGACACCGAGCTCGAGAACAAGCGCCAGGCCGTCATCGATTTCAAGGACGATGCCGGCGTGCTCCTCTTCGAGACCGAGGAGCAGAACCCCATCCTGCGCGAGGTCTCCATGCTCTGGGACCTGCTCACGAAGGCGAAGCTGGAGACCATGGACGCCCGGATCGCGTACGAGGCCCTGAAGGAGGCCTCGGGCAGCGCCATCCTCCGCAAGGAGCTCATCCCCCCGGACCTGCAGAACTACCTCGTTGCCGCAGAGCAGGAGTTCCAGCGCGAGCGGCGCCAGCTCGCCCAGGAAATCCAGCTCGCCCAGGAGAGCTTGCGCGGACTCAAGGGCGAGTTCACGGAGGCGACCCCCTCGGTGCGCATGGCCAAGGCCCGCATCCAGCGCCAGCAGGAAGACCTACGGACTCTGGAAAAGGGGTGGGCCGAGCGGGAATCGCAGGTCTTCGCCTCCAGCCTGGAAGCGGCCAGGCAGCGATACGAGGTGGCGAAGGAGAAGGAGGCGGGGCTGGACAGGGAGGCCCGGCGGGCCAACCTGGGGGCCCAGAACGCCAGCGCCAAGCAGACGGAGTATGCCCTGCTGGTGGCCGACCTGAGGCGGAGCGAGCGGTTCTGGGAGACCCTGGACGACCGCATCAGGGAGATCGACGTGTCCGGGGACACGGGCGCCCTGAACATCAGCATCCTGGATGTGGCGGAACCCGGCACAACCCCTGTCTCCCCGCAGAGAACCCGCATCATGGCCATTGCCCTGGTGCTGGGATTGATGCTGGGCGTGGGTCTGGCCTTCCTCCGCGACATGATGAACAAGCGGCTCCGCTCCAGCGACGAGATGTCGGCCGTGCTGGCGGCTCCCGTGCTGGGCGTGCTCCCCCACATGAAGGACGCGCGGGAGGTCTCGATGACGGGCAAGCGGGTCCACATGAAGCCCGACTCCATCACGGCCGAGGCGTACCGCACGGTGCGCACCGCCATCTACTACAACGCCATGAACAAGGAGGAGAAGGCCAAGGTCCTCCTCCTCACCTCCCCCACGAGCGGAGACGGAAAGAGCACGGTCACCAGCAACCTGGCCATCTCCATGGCGCAGGTGGGCCAGAAGGTGCTGGTGCTGGACTTCGATCTGAGACGATCCGTTCAGCACAAGATCTTCCAGATCAACGGCAAGGCCTCGGGGAACGGTGCGAGCCTGCCCGGAGTGCTGGCCGGGGAGACCAGCGTGGATTCCCTCATCCACCCCACCGGCATCGACGGCCTGGACGTGCTGCCGAACCTGACACGGATATCCAACCCGGGCGAGATCATCAACAGCCCGGCGTTCGCCGATCTCCTCCGGGAGCTGGCGCAGAAGTACGACCAGATCCTCATCGACTCCCCGCCGGTGATGCCGGTGGCGGACGCCCGCGTGCTGGCGGTGTTGTGCGACGCCACCATCGTGGTGCTCCGGGCCGAGAAATCCACCCGCAAGGTGACGGAACTCACCCGCGAGGGGCTGGAGAGCGTGGGCGCCCGCATCCTGGGCATCGCCATCAATGACGTGCCCAAGAGCAAGGGCGGCCACGGCCACTACTACGGCTATTACGGGGTTTCCAGGTACTACCGGTACGACAACTACCGCGAAGAGGAGCCCCGGAGAAGGCGCAGAACCACCAGACGAAAACAAGCAATCAAGGACAGTGTGCCCCGGGAGGATCTTCCGGGGGAAGAGACATAAAGAAAAGCGGGTAAGTGATAGAGCACGAGAACATCCTCCAGGAACATTTCGAGAGTCCACCGGACCGGTTCGATGTGGCGATCGAGGTCCTTCTGGCAACGCTTCTCATCTTCTCGCCGCTGGCCATGGGCGTGGTCGAGGCCTGGAGCGAGCAGGTGGTGATCGGGCTTGCCGGAGCCATGGTGACGTGCCTGGCGCTGAAATTCCTCCTGCGCCGGGACGCGAAGCCCGTTCTATCCTGGGCGTACCTCCCGCTCGGGCTTTTCCTGCTCTTCGTGGTATTCCAGCTCATCCCGCTTCCGGAGGGATTCCTGCGCCTGATCTCTCCTCACACGGTCGAGGTGAAGAAGAACCTCCTGTCCGACCTGCCCGGCCCGGGCAATCTTGCCGTCACCTTCTATCCGGCCGGGACAGTACACGATCTCCGGCTGGCGCTGGTGGTGGCCGCGGTGTTTGTCTGTGCAGTGCATGTGTACCGCCGTCCTGGAGCGGTCCGGCGGCTGCTCACCGTGGTCGCAACCCTGGGCGGAGTTCTTGCGGTACTTGCCATCGCCCAGATCGTGACCGGCACCGAGAAGATCTACTGGCTCATCGAAACAAGCAAGACCAAGGTAGTACGGGGCGGCTCCTTCGTGAACCGCAACAACTTCTGCATGTTCATGAACCTGTCGCTGGGCGCCTCCCTTGCCCTGCTCCTCCTCAAGATCAACGACGGCCTGGAGAACATCCCGAAAACGCTCCCCAACGTCCTCAACTGGATCACCAGCCCCGATGCCCGGTGGGTATGGATTCTATCGGGCGTGATCGTGGTGAGCATGGCGGCGGTCTTCCTCTCCCTCGGTCGCGGCGGGGTAATCGCACTCCTGCTGGCTGCGACGCTGACCTCGATGGTGATGGCCATCCGCCGGAGGCTGGACGGCCGCGCCTGGATCATGGTCGTCCTGACCCTGGGAGCGTTCATCTGCGTGCTCTTCCTCGGCTTCGACGCGGTGTACGACCGCCTGTCCACCCTGGAGGACCAGCACGCGTACGAGGGCCGGTGGTCGATCGCGAAGAACGCGGCGCTTGCCTGGACCCGGTTTCCCCTGGTCGGAGCCGGATTCGGCACGCACGAGGTGGTGTTCCCCATGTTCAACCGGGCAAAGGGCCCGTCGTTGTACGAGTACGTGGAGAACGAGTACGCCCAGACCGCGGAGGAGACCGGAGCGCTCGGCCTCGTGCTGGTGGCAGGCTTCGCGTTTCTGGTGTGGAGACAGTACCGCCGGTGCCTCGGATCAGGGGGAGAGCGCACGGCCGTGGCGTACGGTCTCGGTTTCTCGCTGGTGGCGGCACTGGTGCACAGTGTCAGCGACTTCGGCCTGCACCTGCCCGCGAACGGATGTCTGACGGCGGTCTTCTGCGGCGTGCTGGTGGGGCTGGGAGCCCGGCCCGCCACATCCGGAGGATTCACGAGGAAGCTCCTCGCGCCCCTGGGTGTGGTCTGTGTACTGGCGGTATGGGGATGGGCCCTGTATACGGCAAACGAGTGCCGCATGGCTGAAAAGCACTGGAAGCAGGCCATGCGCATGGAGAACTGGATGCAGAAGCGGAACTGGCTGGCCGGCAACCAGCCGTATGCGAACCTGATATCCCACGCCGCCGCTGCCGTTGACTGGTTTCCCGGGAACATCCATTACCGTTTCTGGCTGGCCATGCACCGCTGGCGCTCCATCAGCCGGGTGGTGGATCCGAAGGTCGGGAAGATCACGCTGACTCCGAAGAGCCGTGAGTATGCCGGCCGCATCGTCGCGGATCTGCACGAGGCGCGGCGGGTCTGCCCCACGTTCGGCCCGGTGTACTGTGTGGCCGGCCAGCTGGAACGGTTTATCCTCGACAGGAAAACCGGAGCGGACCACATCCGGAGAGGGTACGAGCTGGCCCCGTCTCATCCGACGACCTGCTTTGTTGCAGGGCTTCTCGAGGTGCAGGAAGGCAATCTGGACGAATCTCTCATCAAGTTCGAGCGGGCGCTCGAGCTGGATGGAAACCTCTTCGGAGAGGTGTGTGACATCCTCGTCCTGCGTGCAAAGAAGCCGGAGAAGGCTGTGGAGCTGGCCGGTGAGGACATGAAACGCCTCACCTTCCTGGAGGCCAGGCTGTCCGCCATCGGAGAACACAAAACGCTCGCCGAAGAGGTGAGAGGTAAAGTCACAACAAAGTTGAAGAAGCTGTGCGAGTCCCCTGATGCCCCGGCCGCCATGCTGGCAAGGCTTGGCAACCTGTCGAAGCAGCAGAAGGACTATGAAGCCGCCGCGAGGTACTTTTGCCGTGCCCTGGACAGGAAGTACGGCCAGGTCCACTGGCGGATGCAGCTTGCCAGAGTATACGCTGATTCGAACCGGATCAAGGAAGCCATCGAGCAGGCCGACATCTGTTTGCAGCTCAGGCCGCAGCTGGTTGCAGCAAAGAACCTGATCCGGACCCTGAAGAACAGATAACGAGCGAGTATCGGTCACCCTGCCTGGTGCACCGACAGGGACGGAGTCTGCCCGGAGCATGTTGAAACTCTCTGACAATCCCCCGATGCTCTCCCCTCTGGTGGAGAGCGTGTCGGACCTCACCGGCCCGTGGTGGGTGGCCCACACCAAGGCCCGGAACGAGAAGGCCTTTGCCTGGGATCTGTACAAGCGGGACATCGGATACTATCTGCCGCTTCACGAGAGGGTCATCATCTCCGGGGGGCGGAAGCGCCGGGTACTGAAGCCTGTTTTTCCGTCGTACGTCTTCTTTTCCGGGGAGGTTGAGGACCGCCGGGCAGCCATGACCACCAACCGTCTCTGCATGACGATCGAGGTGAAGGACCCGGACCAGCTCGTCCGGGAGCTTACCCACTTCGAGCGTGTGCTCGCCGTGAAGGCCCCCCTGAGTCCGGTAGTGAACATTGCCGAGGGCAAGATCTGCCGTGTCACCTCGGGCCCGCTTCGCGGGATTGAAGGCGTGGTGGTGAAGAAGGGGAACGTCTCCACGTTCTTCCTGAGGGTCAGCATCATCCCCGGGGGCGCGATGATGGAGATCGACGGGGCGTTGTTGGAGCCGGTGTACTAACCGCCAGGAATTATCACATCACTTGACTGAATCACACCACCCTGGCATGAAGCGACTCGTCATCAGAGGATCTCGAGTCATCATCGATCTGGGCGTACTCTCAGCCGCCTACGGCCTGGCGTTTGCCTTTCGTTTCGAGCTTGACTTTGACATACAGCGGGCCAAGCTTCTCTTCTTCACCTGGCCCTACGTCGTCCTTTTCCAGTACATGGCCTTGGCTGCATTTGGCGTTCCTGCCATGACCTGGAGATAC